>JAEEGL016089946.1_pt1 | contig 19680 bp, 3 predicted proteins | sample 9134231 | NCBI WGS metagenome assembly JAEEGL01 (sample SAMN16246548, study PRJNA631951) | gut metagenome | biome: gut microbiome; feature: rumen; material: fiber-attached | host: Bos | place: Iran: Karaj | collected 2018-10 | reverse complement strand
TTCTTCACGCCTCTTATTTCGCGCTCGTTGGCTTGGGCGCGGAATATGCGCAAGGCGTCGTTCCACGTCATAGATACAGATTGTGAGTGAGCCGTTTTGCTATCGGCGTAGCGCATGAGGGCGCGTATATATTGGCGACCTTCTGGAGTAGTGCTTATGGCTTTTAGGTCGGTTGTGCTGACGAGCAAGCGACCTTTGCCAATGTTCATGTCGAAGAGAATGCCGAGTTTGTGGTTGCGCTCAATATTGTCTATAGCCCACACGATGGGCGAAATCTGCCGAGCACTATCGAGAATCATCGGGCGACTGTTCTTAGCTATTATCCACCATTGCCAATCGGCGTGGTTGTCGGTGGGGAAATTGTTGAAGAACGTGCGTTTGCTCTGCGACGGCATCAAACCCAGAGTGCCCGGCGACACCGGACGGTGGTTGTTCTCGCTTATAGTCTTGAACATGGCGTAGTTCCAATAGTCGGGCGTAAACATGCCACCAACGCTTATAGCCTCAATGTCGCTATGCTTGGGCGTAAATATGACGCATTCGCCACTGTCGAGCTGTGCTTTGACTTTAGCGTCGAGGTGTGCAACGGTGACGGGCATCGTAAAATCTTCGTTTTCGTATACCCAGAAATGGTAATAGTTGCTTGCAGCGTAGCCATCTACTTTTAGAGTGAGCGTTAGTTTGGCTGGCGCATCTACATAGTTTGTAGGTATAGATATGTGCCCAACTTCGCCCACGCAGCCCTGATTCATGCCAGTAATTATTCTGCCACTTGCCACATTGTAGCCGTGCTCGTCGGTGACCTCCCAGAGAAGCGGTGCGTTGGTGATGTCGTCCTCGGTATAGTTACTCAGAAGTAAGTCGATGTTTATCTGCTCGTTCTGTTCGTAGGTCAAGCGTTCTGCCTTGGCAAGTGGTACAATGGGTGCGCAGAATGGTAGCTTTTGGTCGTAGTAATGCTCAAAAAAACTCTTGGGCAGCATCTGCGCATCGTAAAAGCCAACCAGCGCCGAACCTTGTCCCGGATAGTCTTTTATGTCGAGCATCTGAAAACCGCCAAACTCAGGCGTACTTATGCATAACTCAATATCGGCTTTGTAGCATTCGTATGCCAAGCAACCGCTGGCGTAGTGAAACGGAAGTTCCATATCGGCAAGTCCCGCATCCACAAGGCGCTGATGGAAAATATCGAGGTTGTTGGGCGCAAGCACGCAGTTGTCGTAGGCGTGTTCGTCGTACGTAGGATATATCTGAAACTGACCGCTCTCATGGCTAACGACGGGTACAGAGCAACGGCTTATAGCGTCGCTGTAATCACGAGTGAGAGTAGGGTATAGGGCGTTGAGAATGCCGCCTTCGTTGGCATCGGCAAACGAAAACGATGAGCGTACGTGGGTGTTGTATCCATCCTTCTCCTCAGCGCCAACGCGGCACGTCACAAAGAAATCTTCGCCATCGGCCTGACCAGCCCAACCGAGGTTGTTGTTCGAGCCGTATGCATAAATATGGCGGTTGTCCATCATGCGGAAACCATCGCACCACTCGCGCAGTAGGCTGATGTCGCCACTGAGTTCGTTGCCGCAAGCCATCATTACAAACGACGGGTGGTTGCCATAAGTATGTAGAATCTCGGCCGCATCGTGCAAAAGAAATTCGTTGAGCTCCGTTTTGTCGCGGCTAATCTGACCCCAATAAGGCAATTCGGGCTGTAGGTATATGCCAAGTTCGTCGGCTGCGCAGAAGGCAGCTTCGGGCGGCGTGTAGGAGTGAAACCGGAAGTGGTTGATGCCAATAGACTTCGCCTTGCGGAAAAGTGCTCGCCATCCCTCTACGTCGGTCGGAGGAACGGCAGTGCGCGGGAATACGCAAGCATCGTGGGTGCCACGCAAGAAGGTCTTCTTGTTGTTTATGACGAATTGGCGCCCCTCGGTGGAGAAGTGCCTCATGCCAAAACGAACGTCGCGGCTGTCTACGCCGTCGGCACTCTTGAGCGCGAGGTTGAGCGTATATAGGTTGGGGTGAAATTCGCTCCAGAGCTTTGCGTTGGGCATCTTCATGGTGATGCTCAGCGTGTCGCCACACTCAACGTTGGCACTAATGGAGTTGGAGATGCTCGTACCATCTATGTGGCCAACGAGTTTCACCTTGCCGGCTTTTGAAATAGTTACGCGTGCGGTAATTTCTTGGTTGTTTATATCGGTATAAACTTGATAGTCTGTCATGTGTGTATTAGGTCGGCAGCGCATCTCTATACGTCCGATGATGCCGTTCCAATTGGTTTGCGTTGCGCTTCCGTATGCATGCGATCCTTTTATTTCGTCAATGATGGCATCGCCATTATCTACAATAATTTCTACGTTGTGCTTGCCTATGCCTATGTTGCTAATATTATAAATATGCGGCGTTTGCATGTTTGCGCACTTGCCTATTGTGTCGCCATCTATTATGAGCGTGGTGGGTTTGGTGCGTTCGAGGAAAAGTTCGATGTGCTTACCGCTCCACTGCTGCGGAATATCTATGCTGCGATTATAGCCTAAAGCCCCTTCGAAGATGTAGCGCCGCGAGAGCCCCGTAGTTACGCTGAGGTCGGTGTTCTTTCTGCCTACGCCAGAGAGGTCGGTAGTGCCTGGCAGATGTACAATGCCAAGTTGCGTTTGCCAATTGCCGCTGAGGTCGATAGTGTTTGTGTCCTGCGTGTCGCACGATGACACCGCCATTGCACCGATAATAAATGCAGATATGAGTAAGTGCTTCATAGATTGTTTTTCTTGCTAATATATAGAACTTTCTTTTCGCGCCGAGAATATGTAAACATCATAAGTGTAATTATAGCCACAGAAGAAAAGATTCACCCCAAAAACTTGAAAAATCTGTGTCATTAGCCTTCTCAGTGCTGGCCCTTGAGCGAGATTTCAATAATTATTATTATCGTGTTGATTTTCTGCGTAATTTTGCGACTCGTTAGATAAAAACAGATAAAAGCAAAACAAATGAGTAAGAAAGCGTTACTTATGATCCTCGATGGTTGGGGCTTAGGCGACCATCAAAAAGACGATGTTATTTACTGCACACCCACTCCGTATTGGGATTCGCTTTTGGCTAACTATCCAAACAGTCAGCTGCAAGCAAGTGGCGAAAATGTTGGTTTGCCCGACGGTCAGATGGGTAACTCAGAGGTAGGTCACCTCAACATCGGCGCAGGACGTATCGTTTATCAAGACTTGGTGAAGATCAATCGCGCATGTGCCGACAACTCGATACTCGAAAATCCGCAAATCAAGAAAGCATATTCATACGCAAAAGAGAACGGCAAGAACCTCCACTTGATGGGTCTTACATCGAATGGCGGCGTACATAGCTCACTCGTTCACCTCTTCAAACTTTGCGACATTGCTAAAGAATACGGCATCAGCAATACATATATACACTGCTTCATGGATGGTCGCGACACCGACCCTAAGAGCGGCAAAGGCTTCATTGAGCAGCTCACCGAGCACTGCAAGAAGTCGGCTGGCACCATAGCAAGCATTGTTGGCCGTTTCTACGCAATGGACCGCGACAAACGTTGGGAGCGCATCAAAGAGGCTTACGACCTCCTCGTAGAGGGCAAAGGCAAGCAGGCTACCGATATGGTGAAAGCTATGCAAGAGTCGTATGACGAAGGCGTTACCGACGAGTTCATCAAACCTATCAACAACGCAAATGTCGACGGTACTATAAAAGAGGGCGACGTAGTAATCTTCTTCAACTACCGCAACGACCGTGCGAAAGAGCTTACCATCGTACTTACGCAGGAAGACAAACCTGAGAATGGCATGAAGACTATTCCTGGCTTGCAATATTTCTGCATGACTCCGTACGATGCTTCGTTCAAGGGCGTAAATATCCTCTTCGACAAAGAGAATGTATCTAACACGCTTGCCGAATACCTCTCGAACAAAGGCCTCAAGCAACTTCATACCGCCGAGACCGAGAAATTTGCACACGTGACATTCTTCCTCAATGGTGGCCGCGAGGCTGAGTTCCCAGGCGAAGAGCGCGTACTTGTTCCATCGCCAAAGGTTGCTACCTACGACCTCAAGCCAGAGATGTCGGCTTACGAGGTAAAAGACAAATTGGTTGATGCCATCAAGACTCAGAAGTTCGACTTTATCGTTGTAAACTTCGCTAATGGCGATATGGTGGGTCACACGGGCGTTTATGAGGCTATCGAGAAGGCTGTAGTAGCTATCGATGCTTGCGTGAAAGATGTTGTAGAAGCTGCCAAAGCTGCCGACTACGAGACTATCATCATTGCCGACCACGGTAATGCCGATCACGCTCTCAACGAAGACGGCACGCCTAACACCGCTCACTCACTCAACCCAGTACCATTCGTATACGTAACTAACGACAAGAATGCAAAAGTTGAGAATGGCGTCCTTGCCGACGTAGCTCCATCGGTGCTGACTATTATGGGTCTTCCTCAGCCAGCAGAGATGACCGGTAAGAGCCTTATCAAGAAATAGACATCCCTTCAATTAAACATATAATTGAGTCAAACGAGACGCAGCCGCGATGGTTGCGTCTCTTTTTTTGTTTTGGGTGGGGACTGACGAGCGCGGCTGGCACGGGACGAGGGGCAGGAAGATGGTGATGGGCGAGGACTATGGTGCTGATCGGATTAGTATTCGGTAGAACGAGTGTAGATTAATTATTGTATAGAAGTATCCAACGATGGAAAAATGGATCTTCTATCTCGTATGTCTCGTTTTTTATCAGAATGCCGGATTGCAAAAGGCGTTTTATGGCGCTGAATGTTGTGCTAGTCGGTAGGTTGCGGTTTTGCATTGGGTTGCTATGCTTTGATATTTGGAGCATAATGTTGCGGTCGGTTCTGTTGAGGTTGAGCCAAAGACGTTCGTAGTCTAAGTCGTGAATGGACAGAAGTTGGGTGATGGCTTGCTCGATAATGTTTTCGAATATTTTTTGGTAGGTCATCAGCTCCCACACTTGTGACGATAGCTGTTGTGTGTAGTATGGATGACACTGTGTGAATTGCAAAATTTGGGTGACTACATCTTCTTTTGTGTTGCCGATAGGAAGACGTGTGCTTATGTATTGATAGAAATCATCGTATGGTATTTTTTTTAGACGCATCAATTGACCGAAGTGGTAGAATGCCGATTTCTTTTTCTCGAATATCTCTTCCATCATAGATTCTTGACTTCCGAGAAGTATATAGTTCAACCCTTTTTGTTGTTGCATGATGGAGCGCAACTGCTTGTCGAAGCCTTTTTGAATGGAACATATTTCTTGAAACTCGTCGAAAACAACAATGAGACGATTGCTTTCTGAGGTTATATTTTGGAGTAACGTCATAGCGTCTTCGAACATGGCTGAAGTGTTGCTGCTTGCTGCTTGGAACGATACATCCATAGCTCCCGTCAATGCGTTGGTAGAGAGGGTAGGAATAATGCGAAAGTGAGACATTAGATGCTTTATTTTTTCGTACGGGCGTATTTTGAATATTGCTTTGAGAATTTGAGCCGAGAAATCTTGCACGTTCATTACATATTGTAAATCGATGCGGATAAATGGACGATTCTGTTCGCTTAGAACTTTTTGTACAAGGCTGCTTTTGCCGAAACGTCGAGGACTAATTAGTACGATATGGTTTTCACTATCGAGTTTTTGCTTCAGCATTTGACATTCTTCTTTTCTGTCTGTGAAGAATTCGTTTTCTACTATTGTTCCGAATTTGAATGGGTTCATAATCTGATACTTATGTTATGCGATAAAAATCGTTGCGAAATTTTTCGCAATATATGTTTGCGCATCGAAAAATGCAAGGGACTGGATTTGCTGACGAGTGCGGCTGACATGGAACGAGGGATGGGCTGTTGGCGGATGGAGATGAGGGGGCTAAGTGATGGAAGAATTAAGTTTTTTTGAGGAAACCCGATGTTTTTTGGTATTTTTTTTGATAGAATGTCGCGGATTGTTAATATTTTAGCATTTCCATTGTTACGCTGCGTTTAGTGGCGTGGTGTGGGGCTAAGAAAAACGAATAAGAAAAACGTAGTAAGCTCTGGCAGAGGTGTCTAAGACTCTGCTTGAGTGGTGATATAATAAGCATTGGTTATGGAACAAGCTTACACAAATTATGCAGAGCGAACTGCCATTCGGTTTGTTTCGCAAAATTCAGGTTTAGATATGAATAGACACAACACTATGAAGCGGCGCTTGTGCTCACTTGCGTTATGCTTGCTATTGCTGTTTGGTTTGGGCTCTAATGTTATGGCGCAAACGCGAACCTATGGTGGCATTACATTCAATGAGTCGACGGATGCGCCTCTTAAGAATGCCGCGGGCTATTATCAGATTACTAATATCAGGCAGTTGGCGTTTGTTGCTTATCGTGTAAACAACAACGCTACGTGGGCAGGAAATGATTACATTTTGACTGCCGACCTTGATATTACGGGCTATGAATGGATGCCAATTGGTAATAAATATTACACCGCAGGCAATGCCAATACAAAGCACGGTTCGATTACAACTGCGATAAATGTGGGTGCTGGCGTGTTCTCAGGTATATTCGACGGTAATGGACACACCATTACTGGTTTGACGCAAACCAAAGGTTATACTACCTCGGGCCTTTTCGGTACGGCTCGTGGTACAATCAAGAATTTGACATTAGCTAATGTAAACGTGACTGGCGGCAATATGTCTGGCGCATTGCTTGGCTATTCTGCATATAAGGCAGGTAGTTGGTCTGGAGGTACAACGGTTACTAACTGCCACGTTTTGAGTGGTACAGTAAGTGGTAAAAATGAAATCGGTGGTTTGATAGGTTGGAGTCATGGTGAAGTGAATGAATGTTCCAATGCAGCTTCAGTTACAGCTTCTGGAGAGAGCGTAGGTGGTGTTGTAGGTGGTCAGGATAGCAACGATATGACTTATTGTACAAACTATGGTTCTGTGACTAGTACCAATACGGGTTATTCGTTGGCTGGTGGTGTTGCCGGTAACTTGCTTGGTTATAGCACCCCTGAGTTGTTGGCTTGTGTTAACTATGGCTCAGTAACTGCTGCTGGTATGAATGCTGGTGGTATAGTAGGTGAGCCGAACGGACAAGTACTTATAAATAGCTGTATGAACTACGGCACTGTAAGTGGTGCTACATACGTTGGCGGTATCGTTGGTACTGCGCGTAACTCGCGTGCTGCTGCAGGCTCGAACTCTACCGTTTCTGTATGTATAAACTATGGTAATGTTTCGGGTACAAACTACGTGAGCGGTATAACCAACTCTAAAGGTGATGGTGGTGGATATGAGGGTATTGTTACTATGAATGTCAACGTAGGTAAGGTTACAGGTACGAGCAATGTAGGACAAATATCAAGCACGGGGCTTTCTCTTGGCAGCAGTGTAGATAACTACTACGACTACCAAAAAACATACGATTGCAAAGGTATTAGCCTTACTGCCGACCTTACTGGTAAAGCTGAGGCTAAGAGCACAGCTGATACATATAAATGTCAGAATACTCATGCCAATTCAGATGCATCGAAGAGGCTATGGCGCACGCTCAATGGCGTAGCATATCCAATACCAGCAATGCTCTACGATGGAAGCGATGCGTGTGCGATGTTGCAGATGGTGGCTGGCGTGTGTCTATATACAGGAAGCAACTACAGCACAGAAGGTGACTATGATCTTCAAATAGATAGCGAATTCCGTTTGCCTAAAAAACTTTCCAACGATATAGCAAATATTACATGGGAAGCATCGCCAGCAGGAATAGTAACAGCTACCGAAGGCACGAACGACTGGGTGTTTACGCCTTCTGGTACTTTGGGTGGCGAGGTTACACTCACTCCATCTATTAATGGTACGCCTTGTACTGATGCGGCTGTTACGCTTACCATTGGTGATATAACAAATAGTAGATTGGTCTACAGTCCTACGCCAGTGCCCGACTATGTGTGGACTGGCAGTGCAATAGAACCTACGGTAGTGGCACAAATCTACTTTGGCTATTTGTCAAGTAAAGCTTCAAACAAGAATGGTTCGTTGCTCGATGCAAACCAATATTTGGAAATAACCTACGAAGACAATGTTGACCCTGGAGTAGGTACTATAATAATAAAAGGTGTAAATGGCTATTGTGGTGAGCAGAAGCTCAATTTCAACATTGTGCCAATACATCAAATAACAGCTGTAAGCTATGCCAATGCGCAAGAGTCTTGGACAGGCTCGGCTATTGAAGCTGACTACGATGCTCTTACGGTTACTTATGACGAATGCGTCACGAATACTGATGGCTCGTATAAGACAACGAACACCGGAAAAACAGTAACAGGTGATGCCTTGCGTGCTCTTGTGGAATCGGGACAGATAATACTTACGTATGAGAATAATGTAAACAGAGGAACGGCTACCGTTACCGTTTCGGGCGATGGTACGAACTTCGCTTGCAAGAACGATGCTTGCAAGAACTTCACCTTCAAGATTAGAATGCCACTCCGCGAGATGAGTCTCTCTGAGGGCTACACATCGAACAACTCGGTAACGCGAGACCACTTAGCATCGGTTGTTAGCGTATACGATTACGCTGGCTATGGCGTTCCTGCTACTTACTACGATCTTACCTACTACGACAAAGATGGTAATCTAATACCTGCACGCACGGGTACTATAAACCAATCATATAGCCCAATAACTATACGTGCTACGGTGAATGCACGCGGCGTTGCTAATCAGTATGTAGAAGGCTCATACGTAGTGGCTAAATATTTGATTGGCGTGCAGCCATATCTGTTTATTACTCAGAACAACACGCACGCACGTTTCGTTACTATGTCGCCTACGAAGAGAAATGAATATTTGGCTGGTACAGCAACAGTATACAATGGCGAGACTGTGAATGCTACATATTCACTTGGCGATATATTTATAAATAGTGGTGGACGAACCGACAACTTGTGGACTAAGTGGTATGGCGCGGAAAACCCAATGCCTGCTACTATAACCGATGTATATTTCGAAGAGGGATTCAAAGATTTGGCTTGGCCTTCGGGTGCATATATGTTCCAAGGTATGACAGCGCTAAAGCATTTGCACGGAGTGCAATACTTCAATACTACGGCAATGATCTCTATGCGCAATATGTTCGATGGCTGTACCGCACTTGTGGATGCTGACAACAACTTTACTTCCTTCACTGCGCCATTGGTGCAAGATATGGAGGCAATGTTCAGAAACTGTAACTCGTTGAAGAAAGTCGACTTCAGCACTATGGGTGGTACTCCTAAATTGGGTGCTTGGTTGAACGAAATGTTCCGAAATTGTTACGCTCTCGAGGAGGTCGATTTGAGTGGTATGACCACAGGCAAGGTAACACGAATGATTAGTGTGTTCCAATGCCCAGATCCTACAAAATCGGGTGATACATATACTGGTCAAAGCAGTTTGAAGAAGGCAAACTTGAGTAGTTGGACATTCGATGCATGTACCACTATGCAAGATATGTTCCGAGGCTGTTGGCAAATGGAAGAGGTAGATTTGAGTAGTGCTGCGGCTGCTCCTAATCTTACATCGCTGTTGCGTATATTCTACTATTGTACGAAACTCAAGAGCGTTGATTTGAACAATTTCACGACCAGCAATAAATTGACCAACGTAGCTCGTATGTTCAGTAACTGTGAGGCTATCACATCAATCAAATTGGACAACTTGAATACTGAGGGCGTTACTGGTACTGGAGGGTCTGGTGAATACAATGATGGTATGGCTGAAATGTTCAACAACTGTCGTTCGCTGACATCGTTGGATTTCTTGCAGCATATATCTACAAAGAATTGTACGAAGTTCAATCGTATGTTCCGTAGCTGTATGTCGTTGGAAGAGGCCGACTTGCATAAGTTCGAAACTGGAAAGGTTAAGTATATCAACGCAATGTTCGAGAGTTGTCGTTCGTTGAAGAAGGTTTCATTCCTCCAATGTGATTTGAGCAACGTAGAAATTGCGCAATATATGTTCAACGATTGTCAGTCGCTTGAAGTAGTGGACTTCTCTGGTGTTCGTAGAATGCCGAATTTGAGTAACGTAAAAGTTATGTTCAATGGTTGTACATCTTTGAAGACAATCTATTGCCGCGACTATGATACCGATTGGACAACAGGCGGTAAGATTACCATAGGAATTGGTGATGGCTCTGCAAACGATAATAATAATTCGTCGGATGAAACTGCTGTATTTGGCAAAGGTTGGTATGACTATGGTGTTGATGGTGGTTCTGGTGGTATATGGAGAGCAAGCTCAGCTCCTTCGGGTCTTGTAGGTACACCTACCCCAAAACTCTCTATACCGAAGTTGGATGGAGAAAGCGATCGTGAATGGGAAGAACGTGTTGATGCATTGTGGTTTAACGATGTGACTTGGGCTAAAGCAAAAGCTGGTGATTATGACGGACAATTGGGCGTTGGCGATGGTCACTACAAGAGCTATCGCGGTTTGAAGAGTGCCAACTTAGGTGGTTACTTCACCGCAGCTACCTTGGATGCTGAGATAAAATATGACCGTTGCGTGGCTAACGATACTACCGATGTTATTTATGCAGGCCCTGATGGTTATGGACTTAAGATAGTTAAGGTGATATTCGACGGTCAGGATGTAACCACAATGACCGACTACGATGGCGAACTCTACTACGAGGTGATAGTTACGCGCGGCGGCAAGACCACAAAGCGTGACGTTCATGGCGTTTGGAGTGCGGTTACTTCAGAAGGTGCAGATACCATTAACGCAAGTTGCGATGAAATAACAGTTACCATATCTACTGCCGAAACTGGTATCGTGCGCAATCAGACATTCTGGATTCGCCCAGTGTCGTTGCAATACGACGAGGCAATTGATTGGAATGGTGTGGTAGATGGTCAAGTGTGGACGGGTGAGCAACTCAAGCCCGATCTTACTGGCAAAATACATTATAAATATACACGCCGCAATGGTGAAGAGGTTGATTATGCGCTTACTGTAGCCGAGAAGGGTAGTGCAGAAGCAGCTACTGCCGATGTGGTGTATGAATATGGTGAGAACATAGAGGAGGAGGGTACTATAACCCTCACTGGTAGTGCTACGTCAGATTGCGCCAATGGCTACAAGACAGGCGGTAACTTCTATGGCACTAAGGTGTTGCGATTCCCAATAGTGAAAGTAACGCTCGACTATCCAGAGCCTACTTACACAGGCAAAGAGATAACTAAAGAAGTGCTTGGCGTGAAGATTAACAATAGCGCTGCACGCAACACCATGTCGATGCTTGTGAATGGTAGCTATGTTGATGTGAGTGTGGACTATAGCTACGACAACAACATCTGCGTAAGCCGCGATGCCGAAGGCAATGTGATAGAGAATGCTGCTTTGGTGATGACATTCAGCAGTTCGGCGGAATCGCTCAACTTCACCGTAACGAAGTTCTTCAAGATTATGCCTGCTCCACTCACTGTGCGCCCGAAGGCTGCTACGGTAGTATATGGTAGCAACTTGACCGACTTGGACTACGACCAGTTTGAGTTTGAGTGCGAAGGCCTTGTGAATGGCGAGACTATCGATGGCACCGACGGTTGTGGCAACCCAGTATTCAAGACTATGCCTAAGCCCAATTCCGATTATTCGGTATCCGAAGGCAATCCATCGACATATAAAGCCGTAGGAACTTTACATAATATAAATTTCTACGGCGGCTCAGCGCCTAACTATGACATTACATACGAGACGGAGCAACTTCTCGAAGTGGTTAAGCGCCGACTCTTTGTAGAGGCCGACACCAAAGAGGTTTCCTTTGGCGATGCTGCGCCTACCTATACATATAGTTATAGAGGTTTTGCGAGTGGCGAGACTGCGAGCGTACTTACTGGCACGCCAACATTGTCGTGTGACTATGAGCCGTACGCAAACGAGATGAGTTTCGATATTGTCGTTGATGTAACGGGAATGTCTGCAGCCAACTACGATATTGAAGGTGTGGACTCTAAACTCACCGTTTTGCCAGTTGAGTTGAGCAAAATTGACAACTTAGAGTATAGTTCAACAGAATTTGATAATACGCTCAAACGTCCGACATTCGACTTATATAGATATACAAACGCAAACAAGACTCAGCAAACTCTATTAGCAAGCGGCATAAATAGTAATGCTACTTGGAATGGCACTAACTATTATTATGTTGTTTATGAGAATAACTACTATGTAGGTACGGCAACTGTTTCTGTGAATGGTGATGGTACGCACTATATTGGTTCGTTCTCTAAAACTTTTGAGATTACAGGTGCTTGTTCTCTTACACTTGAGAAGATTACTTGCGATGACCCAGTATACACAGGTGAGGAGATAAAGTTTGATTTGTCTTGCTTGGAGGCTAAGTATTTCAAGGTTACCGAGAAATACTACTTGGAGAATCCGGGTACAAACATGCTTGAAATTGTATACCCATACACAGAAGTAGATGGCGTTACTGTTCCGCAAGGTAAGGTTTTGACAACAGTAGATTTGAGTGGTTATACTGATGCAGATTTGGATTATGTCGGTGATTATGCAAACGCTGGTGCTAAGAGTCTGTCATTCAATGCTGATGCTGCACAATATAGCGAAAGAGTTACATATAAGAACTTTGTTGCTGCGAAATACACATATAGCCGTGGGTGGCGTACTTATGAAGATTATTATGGTGATGACGATAATATTCCTGGAGCATTCAGTGCAGTAAGACGAGAATTCGAATATGGTGATGATGTGTATTACGCATGGTTCAGTAATTCATATAGCTTCTATACAAGAAGGAATGACAATACTCCAATTTGGTCGGCTGGTGGTACTGAAACTCAAACTATAACCTTGACAGGTTGTGGCTTCAACTACACCATACTACCCAAAGACATCGATACCACTAACGTAGAGGGTGCTGGGGCTGTTTCTATTGATATGCCGTACGAGCACACGGCTTACACTGGCAGCGCATTAGAACCTGAGCCTATCGTAAAATATAATGGAATGACCCTTGTGAAGGGTACTGACTATACGCTTGAATATGAAAACAATACGGCAGTAGGTACGGCAACCGTAACTATAAAAGGTATACGCGAGACAACGCCTAACTATGGTAACTATAAAGGTGAGGTTACGCGCACATTCGAGATTACTAAAGCACCGCTCACCGTACGTGCTACGGTGGCTAAGAGTTCGATAACCTATGGTGATGCTTGCCCAACAATTGGTTACGAAATAGATGCAAGTCAACTTGTGGGTGATGTTGCACTGCACTATGCCGACCCAGACCGATACAACATGACTAAGGCTGAGGTGCTTGCGGAGATATTCACCACTGTGCCCGACCCTGCGGTATCGACAAACTACAATGTAGAAAATGCATTGAGACGCGGCGTTGGCACATACAACGTTACACTTGGTGCTTTCACTTCGAACAACTACGAACTTACGCTCGAGAATACCACCTTCGATGTAACCAAGAAGGAACTCACAGTAAAGGCTAACCACGATGATATTCAGGTAAGCTTTGGTCAGTCGACGAAAGTGGAAGGTGGCGTAGAGTATAATCTTAAGAATCAATACTATGCTGCTGTAATTACAGGATTTGCATACGGCGAAACCATTGCCGACCTCGATTGCAGAAGCAACTTGCGCTTGCTCACCGACTATATACCATATCCAGAAACTGGTCACCAGCAAGCTGGAGAGACCGCACGTGTATATATAACAGGCGCTACAGGTGGTACTTGCCCCGATGACGAGGATACCAACTATACATTCAAATACTACAAAGCAGATGGCACTGAAGTTACCAATGCCGACGACTTTGCTACGATATATATAAAAGGTAGTTTGTTGACCATAACACCTACAACAGACTACAATCAGATATACTATGCTGGTTCACTTGATGAGATAAATGCATCGTGGACAGCAAAAGACGAATGGAACAACACGTTAGTAGCTTCCGATTTCGACCTTGAGCCAGTAGAGTTGACCTCTACGTATGGCACAAACGGACATAAATATGTAGGAGAGACATTCCGCATAACTGTTGCCAAAGGACATAAGACCAACTACACCACGCGCAACTTCTTGCCCGATGTGGATATTTATAAAGAAGTAGAGATTATCTGCCGCGACCTTACGCCGCTCGATCCTGCAACGGCTACGAGTGATGACCGTTTGAAGATTGAAGGTCTTAATGCTGACAATCGTATTGAGGTTGCCTATAAGAATGGAGCTGCAGTAACAAAGGCTGAAGTGTTGAATGCATTTACCATTCAGCTTAAGAATGGTATGAACAACGACGCATGGGAAAACCTTGTTGAGGGTACAGACTTCACCTTGGAGCAGATGACCACGAGCGGTATTGGCTTCTCTGGCGACTGGACCAAAGCTGGTCTGCACCGTGTGAAGATTTCTGCTCTCGCCGACAATAAGTATTGCGGCAACTTCACTGTAGATGTGCTTATAAAAGCTACTATGAAGGTGAGCATGCAAGGCAACGACAGTACAATATTTGGCCTCAACGAATCGCCAGAGATTGTTGTGGCTATAGGTGAGGATGAATTGCAAGCTGGAACCGATTACACTATAGTATACCGCAACGAGACTACAGGCGAATCGCTTACTGGCGTAACCAAGCCAGGTCGTTACACAATAGAAGTTGTTGGCGCAGGCGATTATGCAGGCTTCGATGTAGAATACGTAACCGACCACGCATATTATGTACTGCAGCCAAGTGTAATAGTATACAACAGCAGCAAGAATGCCGACTTTGTACTTACTACTGAAGCATATACAGGAAAGAACCTTACATATAAGGGAAGCAACATAAATAATGTATATGCTATTGAGGGCTTGAAGTTGGCTGATGATCCTACGAAGACAGTAGGAGCATTCAATAGTACCTATAAGTCTGGTACGAATAATAATGGCTATTGGAAGGGAAGTGTTGTAAATATAACGACTGCGACCATTGACCAATCTTTTGAGAAAGTTCGCCCAACATCAACGAAACAGTGGTTTGGTAATGCAACAGATAAGCCTGAAAACTCGCCGTTGAATTTGACGACTGTTAATGGTACACAGTATCTGCATACAGAACTTGTTACCGATATGCAGTATATGTTCAATGGTTGTGGTAAGTTGACATCACTCGATGTATCTACATGGGTAACGGATAATGTTACTAACATGGATCACTTATTCAATGGTGATAAAGCGTTGGCGACACTTAATGGTCTGTCGAATTGGAAGACTGACAATGTGACGAATATGCGATCGTTGTTCCGCTTTTGCGAAAAACTTCCAACGCAAGACTTGAGCGGTTGGGTAACATCAAAGGTTACAACGATGAGAGCAATGTTCTCTCGTACTTCGTCAATGACGTATATTGATTTATCTACGTTCGATGTAAGCAAAGTGACGAACATCGAGTATATGTTTGATAATAACACGACGCTTGAGAGAATTTATTGTGCAGATGCCACAACAGATTGGACGGGTATCACCAATAAGACGGGTATATTCAATACATGTTCAAGTCTCTTGGTTGGTGTACCTCAGGATCAATCTAAAACTGAAGTTGTTTGGCGTGATGTAAAAGATTCGAATGGCTTCTTTGCTAAAGCTGCTGACCTTGGTGAAGGAAATACTAGAGGCTTATTTACGCCAGCAAGTATGAGGTTTGATGTGGCCAATGTTATATACACTACAGAGAAGGCTGATCCTACAATAAGCAATGTAAGCTATGCATATCACGATAATCTTGAAGAGTACGATGGCGGCGAGGATACTCACTTGAAGTACGTAGTAGAGGTACTTGACCCAGCAATAGACGTAACGGATGCGGCTGAGGTGAAAGTTTCGCGTGCAGACTTCCCTGAAAAGTACAGCATAAGGACTTTTAGCATCTTGCCTAAGAGCATCGCTGAAGACGATGAAGAACTTGGTACCTCACCTGTACTTGCAGAAACTATTGCAGATAAACTTTACACAGGTTCGGCAATAACGCTTACTTCTGAAGAACTTGCTCTGTTGCTTACCTACAATGGTGTGGCATTGGTTGAGGGCACAGACTTCGAAGTATCGGGCTACGAAGACAATACAAATATCTCTACCTCAACAACTAAGGCTAAAGTTACACTCACAGGTAAGGGTAACTACAAAGGCACACGCGTGGTTGAGTTCAACATCACCAAGGCATGCTTGAAGACACTCGAAACTGCAGGTAAAGTAACTGTAGACGATATTGCAGCACAGACCTTTACTCATGCTGCTATCACACCAAGTGTAGTGGTTAAGCGCGAAAGCGCAGCACTCGCCGCTACTACCGACTATACTGTAACATATACAAACAACACATGCGTAGGCAGCAGCACCGTAACTATAAAAGGTGCAAACAACTACGACGACTCTGACGAGTGCGCACTCACAACTACATTCGCTATAGAGCCTGCAGCTCTCACGCTCAAGGCTAACAATGTGGCAGTAACTTACGGTCACGACTTTAGCGAGGCAGCTACTCAGGGCTATACCTCTACGGGCTTCATTGCGCCCGACGATGCAGCAACTCTGATAGAAGATGTGACATACGCATCGGAGGATTACACCAATACGAAGAGTGTTGGCGAGTATAAGAATCAAATAGATGTGGTTACTCCGAAAGACAACGTCGACTGCGCGTTGAGCCTCGATAACTACACCGTAACTAAGGCTGATGGCAAACTCACCGTAAACAAAGCTAACCTCGCAACCGAGGATGCTGCGGGACAGATTGCTATTCCAGAAATAGACGATCAGACCTACACGGGCAGCGCAATAGAGCCAGAGATTACTGTTACATACAGCAGAAATGGCGTGGCTCTCGTGAAGGGTACAGATTATAAGGTTACCTACACCGACAATGTTAATGTTGGTACGGCAACCATAACAATAGAGGGCCTTGCAGGTAGCACCAACTGGTGGAACGGCAACGCCATCACACGCACCTTCAACATAGTGAAGGCAGAGTTGAGCGCCGAAATAGATGAAAACTCATTCGTATACAATGGTGATGTTCAGAAACCTATAGTGACAGTGAAGTTTGGCACTACTGAACTCTCGCAAAGTGCAGCTAACTACAGTCTAACTTGGAGCAATGCTAGCAGTACCGATGTAGGTAGCTACACCGTAACGGTAACGCCTGGAACGAACTTCTCTAAAGTGAACGGCGAGGCTACCGTGGCATTTACTTATACCATTACCAAGGCAGAACGCCCAGCTCCTACGGTAACCGCTGTGGATGAGACCGTTTGCAACAAGAACGATGGTAAGATTACTGGCGTTACCAATGAGATGGAGTGGAGTAGTGACAATATTACATACACTGCTGCAACAGGAAATCTTGAAAACTTGGCCGATGGTACATATTACGTACGCTACAAAGAGAGCGTTAACTATAAGCAATCGGCAGTAACTACCGTTACAATAGGCGAAGGCGGCAAGTTGACAGTGACATTCGACGTAGATGGTGGCACGGCTGTAGAATCTAAAGAAGTTTGCTACGGTGAAACCATTACTGCTCCAAGCACTACGAAAGATTGCTACACGTTTGGTGGTTGGTATAAAGATTCTGGCTTCAACACAGAATTTGACTTCAGCGTGGGCATAACGGAGTCTGTGACTATATACGCTAAGTTCACGCAAGACAGGTTTACCATCACGTGGAATAACGATAATGGCGATGAACTTGAAAAAGACGAGAATGTGGCTTGTGGTAGCACGCCAAACTACGATAGTGCAACGCCTACCAAGACTGCCAATGCTCAGTATACATATACGTTTGCTGGATGGTCGCCTGCATTGGCTACTGTGACGGCTGATGCTACTTATACCGCAACTTACACCAACACTGTGAATGAGTACACCATTACTTGGGTTGATGGCGATGGCAATACCTTGATGACCGAGCAACTTGCATACGGCGAAATGCCAGTATATGATGGCGCAATAGTACCTACCAAGTCAGCAACAGCACAGTATACATATACATTCAATGGCGGATGGAAACCGAATGTGGTTGCTGTAAAAGAAAATGCTACGTACACTGCACAATTCACCGAAACGACAAATAATTACACGGTAACCTTCACCGACTACGATGATAGTAGGCTGAGCAGCAAGGAGTATCCATACGGTACATTGGCTTCGAACATAACTAAGCCTACCGATCCTACTCGCACTGGCTACACCTTCACAGGTTGGACACCTACAGTGGCAGAGGTAATAGCTAATGCTACATATAAGGCTACCTATAGTTTGGATAGTTACACTATCACTTATAACCTCGATGGTGGTACGGTGGCAAATGCTAACCCAACTACCTACACAGTGAATAGTGCGGACATCACGCTTAATAATCCTACGCGCGATGGCTACACATTCAAGGGCTGGAGCGGTACAGATTTGACTGGCGATGAGAATCAAACTGTAACAATAGCAAGCGGATCTACTGGAAATCGAACATACACAGCTAATTGGTTGCGTGATGTCACGGTAACCTTCACCGCTCAGACCGTAAATAGAACATACAAAGGCACTGCATGGGCCGATGAGGCTGTTTATACATACGCAAGCAATGTTGATGCATACACAGTTTCGGCAGCCAACATTACATACAACGGTGCAGATTGGGACGACTCTTATATCAAGACGAGCCGTACCGACGTTGGTACATCAACTGTAAGCCTTGACCAGAGCAAGTTTGAGAATAAGAACGCTGCTTACAACGTAACGTTTGTAGTGAATGGCGAAGGTGAGTTGAAGGTTGAACCGAAGGCGGTAACCGTAACAGTGAAAGGTAATAATGATACCAAGACTTACACTGGTTCAGAGCAGAGCGTAAGCGGCTACACGTTTGAAGACGAATTCGATGGCTTTGTAGCAAGCAAGGTTAACTACACAGGTGATGAGCATAGTACAGCTAAAGGTACTGATGTAGGTACATACAATATGACCATGACACCTGCAGACTTTAGCTACGATGATGCTAACTACGATGTGACCTTCACCGTAGAGAATGGCGCGTTGACTATTACTAAGCAGGCTGTAACTATTACAGTAACAGGTAATAATGCTACAGAGACGTTCGACGGCACAGCCAAGAGCGTAAGCGGCTATACCGCAACAGCTGATTTTGCAGAGTTCGATGCAGCTAAGGTTGTCTACAATGGCGACAGCCACAGCACAGCAACTGGTACGAACGTTGGCGAGTACGAGATGGCAATGGCAGAAAGCGACTTTAGTTATAATGACGCCAACTTCATCGTAACCTTCGCAATCACGCAAGGTAAGTTGACCATTAAGAAGAAGGCTGTAGAGATACTTGTTGCAGGTAACACCGATACCAAGACCTATAGCGGCGAAGTACAATCCGTAACAGGCTACGCATTGACAGGCTTCGGCGAAGGTTATGTTGCAGGAAATGTTACCTACAGCGGAACGACCGCGCAGCAGACAGCTGAGGGCACGAATGTCGGTGAGTACAACATGGATTTGAAAGCATCCGACTTTGCATATTCAGATAATAACTACGATGTAACCTTCACAGTGACGAATGGTAAGTTGACCATCACGCAGAAGGAAGTAACGATAACA
>JAEEGL012423925.1_pt1 | contig 19681 bp, 17 predicted proteins | sample 9134231 | NCBI WGS metagenome assembly JAEEGL01 (sample SAMN16246548, study PRJNA631951) | gut metagenome | biome: gut microbiome; feature: rumen; material: fiber-attached | host: Bos | place: Iran: Karaj | collected 2018-10 | reverse complement strand
TCGCCAATGCCTGGATGGATTCGTAATGCAAAAAACGAACTTTCGTTTTGAAGCAATTGTTCACGATGATGCATCAACTGATGGTACTCAAGATATTATTAGAGAGTATGAAAAGAAATATCCTGATATAATAAAACCTATATATGAAGTCGAAAATCAGTACCGGAAAGGCACACTAAGAGCAATAATGGATAATGCCGTATCAGAGTCTTCTAAATATATTGCTATTTGTGAGGGTGATGACTATTGGACGGATCCATATAAACTTCAGAAACAGGTTGATTATTTGGACGGACATCCTAAGTGTGGACTTGTGTGGGCAAAAGCAAGATGTTATTATCAAAATAAAGGTAAGTTTAAAGGTACAACCGGGCATTATATGTCTGGGTATTATGATATGTTTGTCAATTATGGTATTACCCCTATGACTTGCATGTACACAAGGTCAGCAATTGAAGGCTATTTTGAATTTGTGAAAGGACAAAAATGGTTGTTGGGAGATTCCCCTTTATTTTTGTATATAGCCCATGATCATGATATTCATTTCATGGATGAAGTTGTTGGAGTTTATAGAATTCTAAAGAACTCAGCATCGCATAGCACATCCTACGAACAAAATGTAAGGTTTAAGAATTCTACATTCGACGTTGTTAAATTCTTTTATGAAAAGTATGGTCATCCCAATTTCAAACAATTAGAGAGTATCCACTATTCTTATTTATTTAACTATGCATTTAATGACGGGCGTTATGATACTGCACAAGAAGTGTATCGTCAAATACCCTACCCAAATATAAAAATCCGATTAAAAAGAATAATAGCAAGTAATGGGTTAATGAGAAATATATACAGTTTTTTGTATCATAAGTATAAAGCATGCCGTTAATAAGTATTATAGTTCCAGTTTATAATTCAAGCACTACACTTTGTAAATGTGTAGATAGTGTCTTAAGTCAAGATTTCCGTGATTTTGAATTGTTGTTAATGGATGATGGCTCAAATGATAATTCACCGGAGATTTGTGATAATTATGCTTCTATAGATAATCGTGTTCGTGTAATACATAAAATAAATGGCGGAGTAAGTTCTGCAAGAAACCTGGGTTTAGATAATGCAAAAGGGGATTGGATTACTTTTATAGACTCTGACGACTATGTAGAACCAAATTATCTGGTAGATTTGACTTCTATCCAATCTGATATAGTGATAGTTGGTGTACATACATTTCGTGAGGCATTGGCTCGAGAGTATTTTATTTATAAATATGATGCTATCCAACGTTTAGAAGGTAAAGAATTGTGTTTGTTTCTTAAAAAAAACATTTCAGGTTTACTTCTTCGAGCGCCATGGGCTAAATTTTACAATAAAGATGTAATTGGCTCTTTTCGTTTTCATGAGGATATGAAAATTGCAGAAGATTCATGTTTTGTGATGGATTGTTTAAGTAATGTTAGTTCTGTAATAACGCTAAATACTGGAACATATTATTTTCGGTTAAGCTCAAGTCCTGCAAGAATAAAATATGCAGTTCCCGTTGATTATGCCGTAAAGTCCCTAAGCTATTTATATGATTCATATTCAGTTTTAGATTATAAGTTTAATATTGGTCATTCTGCTTTTTTGTCATACATCGGCTATTTTAAAAGAATCTCGCAAGATGATTGGAGAAGAGAAAAAAAGAAATGGTTTTGCAATAAAGAAATAAAGAGATTGTATAAATATGTGTGGCCAGACATTTCCTTTAAACAAAAATTGTGTTTATTGGGGGCATGTATTCTTAGGAGATAGTTACTCGTTTTTTTATTTTGTATTAATGCCAGATCTATTGTCTGCTGCTTCAAATCAATGTTTTTAATAGAATATGATTATACTGTTTTATGGAGAATAAGGAAAAGAGTATTAATAAAGTATGTATAAAGTGTTTTACTTATAACCATTCATCCTACATTATTGATGCAATGAATGGGTTTTGTACACAAAAAACGAACTTCCCATTTATTTGTACTATAGTGGATGATGCTTCAACAGATGGTGAACCAGATGTGATAAAAAAGTATTTAGAGGAAAATTTTGATCTTGAAGATCATGCTGTTTTCAGAAAAGAGAATACAGACGATTATGTGTTGATCTACGCCAGACATAATACAAATGAGAACTGCTATTTTGTAGTATTGTTCCTTAAGTATAACCATAACGGTTGTATTGAGAAAAAAAAACGAAAAAATGAGTATATTTCTGAATGGATAAATACTGCAAAATATATAGCAATTTGCGAAGGGGATGATTATTGGACAGATTCGCATAAGCTTCAGAAACAAGTTGATTATTTGGAATCACATCCGGATTGTGGCATGGTGTATACAAATGCAAATGTATTGAATCAAAATAATGGCATTATTACAAAGACTTCATTGCCTCATCAGGCTAATTTTGAAGAGTTACTGGTTGATAGTCCTATTATGACCTTAACGGTATGTTATCGGAGTCGATTTTTAGAGGGATATGAAACCGAAAAGAATAATTTGCCTAAACTCAGGATGGGAGATTTACCGTTATGGCTTTATATAGCATCTCAGAGTGCTATTAAGTATATGCCAGATGTGACGAGCGTTTATAGGATTCTGTCGGAATCCGCCTCTCATAGTAAGGACATTAATAAAAATGTGTTGCATTGTTTTAATTCTTATGATATACGTAAGTATTATGCAAAAAAACTTCATTGTGAAAGCCTGATTAAAACAATTTGTATGAATCATATTAACGAGTTATTTAAGATTGAAGTTTTGTTTGATAAAAACATATCTAAACGTATCATAAAATTTGCATCAAAAGAATCCTTATATAATATAAAAACATGGCTGAAAATAGTATTGTTTTCCACAAAATTTGGAAGGAAGTTTCATAAAAAAAAATATATAATAAAAAAGTAATCTTCATATGAGCAACACCCAACGTATCGCAAAGAATACTCTTGTTCTTTATTTCCGAATGTTTTTGATGATGGCAATAGGGCTTTTTACAAGTCGTATTGTCTTACAAACATTGGGTGTAAAGGATTATGGAACTTATAATGTGGTGGGTGGTTTGGTTGGCATGTTTACCATTGTCAGCAGTTCTCTTTCTACTGCCATCAGTCGTTTTATTACGTTTGAACTTGGAAAAAAAGATAAAGAACGACTGAATAAGGTCTTTTCAACGGCAATTAATGTTCAACTGCTTATAGGTTTGCTCATAATCATTCTGATGGAGTTGGTTGGTGTGTGGTTTCTGAATACACAGATGAATATACCTGAAGGGAGAATGGACGCTGCGAACTGGGTATTTCAGTTGTCTATTCTTTCTTTTGTACTAGGTTTGTTGATGGTTCCTTATAATGCGTCTATTGTTGCCCATGAGGATATGAGCGTGTTTGCATATATGTCTCTTTTACATGCTGTTTTGAAATTATTAATTGTTTATTCTCTTTATATATCTCCTTTTGACAAATTGAAGACATATGCAGGGTTGCTATTCTGTGTTTCCCTTTTGATGCGCAGTATCTATGCTACATATTGTAAACGTCATTATGAAGAATGCACGTATCATTTTGTGAAAGACAAACAGTTGTTGAAAGAAATGATGAGTTTTGCGGGATGGAATTTTTTAGGTAATGGTTCATGGATATTAAATAACCAGGGGGTAAATGTCTTAATTAACATTTTCTTCGGTGTGACACTGAATGCTGCTCGTGGTATTGCAACAACAGTTGATAATCTTGTTCAGGGGTTTGTTCGCAATTTTATGATGGCTGTCAATCCGCAGATTACGAAGAGCTATGCAGCAGGAGATTTGGCTTATATGCATAAACTGGTATACGCTGGTGCTAAATACTCAGCGTTTATGATGCTGTTTTTTATAATACCAGTCACGTTGGAAGCAGAGGCCATATTACATCTCTGGTTAGGTGATATTATACCAGATTATGCGCCAGCCTTTGTCAGACTGACATTGCTATCATCTTTGTGTGTGGTCATTGGAAATACTTTAATAACTTCAGTTTTTGCTACAGGAAAATTGAAAAATTATGAACTGGTGATGGGACTAATGGCATTGTCTAATTTCCCGATGGTGTGGGTAGCTTTCAAGATGGGCGCTTCTCCAGTTGTAGCATACATCATATACTTTTGTGTTTATTTTGCCATGATATTTGTTCGCTTATTTATGGTGAAGGACTTGATACACATGTCAGCATGGACATATATACGTGAAGTGTTTGTCCGTGTGCTTATAGTTGGGTTATTGTCCTTAGCTCTTCCACTTGTACTCTTTTTTTCTCAGGAAGACTCGGTATGGAGAGTATTAGAGATAGGAACAGTGAGTATACTTAGTACCTTCTTAACTGTTTATTTTTTTGGAATGAAATCTGATGAAAGGACAATGGTCTTTAGCTTTATCAAAAAGAAGATCAAAAGAGCATAAGTTGATAATATGGCTGGACCGAGAGTCAAGGAATTGGATGTTATGAAGTTTTGGGGCATACTGTTGCTGTCCTTGGACATGTAACAAATATGTATATCCCCAATGGGCTGATTCCTATGTATGAAAACCCTAAGGCTCTGATACTATTATCGAGTTTTCTGTATTCATTTCATATGCCTCTTTTTGTCTTCATTTCTGGTGCTGTGTATTCTTTTCAATATGAGATGCTTGGAAAGCAATATAATTTGAAGAGGATGATAGTTAACAAAACGAGGAGATTATTAGTACCTTATCTTTTCTTTGGTTTTGTTGTCATGTTGCCTTTAATGGTCTGTTGTGGGTTTAGAGAGAGTTTTGTGGATTATGCCTATAATGGTATCTTTTTATCCAAAGACAGCAGGCATCTATGGTTCGTTTTAATGCTATTTGAGGTTTTCATTGCGTTTTGGGTGTTACGCAAACTTATAGAAGCCATCGGCTTTCCTAAATGGGCCATATTGGTTTTGTCTTTTGTTTTGATGCTTCTGTCAAACAAGATACCATACATTTTTCAGTTGAATGTGGCAGTTAAGTATCTGTTTTGGTTTTCGTTGGGTTATGTGTTCATGATGCATAAAGACTATTATAAAGAATTATTGACGGGATTTTTATTCCCAGGGATTGTTTTGTTGCTGTATTTGATTGAAAGCCAACATATAAATATGAGGGTCCCCTTCTTTTCTACAATTACATCTATGGCAGGTATCATATTTGTATATAGTATCTCCACAAAGATGAATGGGGAGGGTAAAAATTTAGTTGATTTGATTGTTAAGAACAGTTTCGGTATTTATTTGATCCATGTGCCTATTATTTATATCTTGTTTTATGGATTTCATTCTATCCAGATTTCTCCTTATATTTTCAGTGTCATCGTTTTCCTTCTATCTGTTGTGTTGTCAGTCTTGATAACAAAGTGTTTTAGGAATTATGGATTAAAGAGTGTAATAGGTGAGTAGTATGATTAAGGAATTTGCATATAAGTTATTAGGAAAAAAATACTCCTGGCTGGCAGTGAAGAATCGCCAACTTCAGACATATTTATATTCCCAGTTTCACCCATATCATTATAATCCAGCTCGTTATGCTGATTCTTTTTTGGAACATCCATGTGAATTTGAGTATTCTGAAGATCTTGCAAAACATGTGGACCGTATAATCTATGTTTTTTGGACAGGAGATAATGATATAACACCTAATAGAATGCAGGGTATCCATTCGCTAGAAAAAGTTAGTGGTGTGAAAGTACAGATGATTACTCCAATGAATCTTCCAGATTACATCAAAGAAGAAGATCCACTTCCTGAGGCATATCAGTATCTGTCTTTAAATCATCGTTCAGATTATCTTCGTAGCTATTTTATGTATCATTATGGTGGAGGATATGCTGATATCAAAACGTATTATAAGAGTTGGGTTCCTGCCTTTAAAAGATTGGAACAGTCTGAAGCATATGTTATTGGATATCCAGAAGTAGGCTTTTGGGGAGTAGCCAATAGAGTAATTGAAAATAAAGATCTAAAATTCGATTTGTTCCATCATTGGCGGTATTTGATAGGCAATGGAGCTTTTATTTGTAGACCCCATACCAAGATGGCTGCAGAATGGCATACAGCGATAAAGAATCGCCTTATAGCCTATTCTGAACAATTAAGTGAGCATCCTGCCAAAGACATATTTGGAAAGAATAAGGACTATCCTTTACCTTGGGCTGGTATGCAAGGAGAAGTTTTTCATCCATACTGTTTAAAGTATTATGATCGGTTGTTGAAAGATAAGGCATTAATGCCATCATTTGAGAATTATAGGTAAAGGATAGTTCATAGTTTATTCATTAAGACTCATCAGCAAACAGTCGAGTTCCAGGTTCCGAGTCAAGTGCCGAGTTTTTGAGTATGGTTAAGACATTTTTTTGATTTAATAATATTTCAAAAAGCGAGGGCGTTGCGTCAGGAAGTGTATGCAATCACCAATACAGCTCCCTTTGTGAATGATTATCGATTTGTGCAACAAATATTGGTTTTATTGAAGCAGAAAAAGCTATGTGCTTATATCAAGATTGTATAGAGATTGGTAAGTTGTAGTTTCTTCTTTAATCTCCTCTATTTGTAATAGCGAATTGTTGGGAAAGGAGTATTGTACTTACAAACCTGGAAATATAAACTAGAAACTGAATAGAATGAATTCGAAACTGAAGAATTGGTTTTTGACCCTTTGGGTGCAGATACGCGATATGTATTTGTATTTCTTTCGTCATGCCATTATAGTTAATGGTTATGTGGATGATCTTACCTGGCGAGGTATTCGGTGTCGGAATTGGGGAGATGACTTAAACTACTATTTCCTACGTAAACTAACGGGAAGACCAGTTGTCTTTTATCATAATTTTAGGTTTGCAAAGTGGTTTCATCTAAAGAATTACCTGTGTATTGGTACATTGATTGATTCAAAAAACTGTGTTAATCCGCAATCTATTATTTGGGGGTCTGGTGTTTCAGGATTAGAGCGCAGTTTTACATATCCAGCAAAGGTTCTTGCATTAAGAGGTCCGAAGACAAAAGATTTTTGTAACCGATATGGATTGGTGTGTCCTGATGTTTATGGCGATCCGGCACTTTTGCTTTCTTTGTTATACAAACCAAAAGAGCATCATAATAAAAGAAAAAAGAATAAAATTGGAATTATACCTAATGTCGCAGATATAGGACATCCTGTGATAAAAGAGTTAAAGGAAAAAGTAAATGAAGATTTTGAATTAATAGATTTGTCTCGATATCATAAATGGACAGAGGTGATAGATCAGATTTGCTCTTGTAGATGTATTTTGTCTAGTTCTTTACATGGTATAATAATCTCTGATGTTTATCAGATTCCAAACTGTTGGATATCTCTAACAGGAAAAGCAATAGTAGGAAAGCTTAAGTTTTGTGATTATGCATCTTCAGTGGGAAGGGATTTCGATAAGCCTATAAAGATTGAAAATATCTCTGATTTGATGGGATTATCAGATGATGTGTTTTCATGTGCTGATCCTGAGATCATAAAAAAGTTGCAAGAGGGACTCATCAAGGTTGCTCCATTTAAGTTGAAAGTATAGGACACGGATACCTCGGATAAAACGGATAAGATGATCTCGGTTCAAGGTTCACGGTTTAAGTGATCAAATCACCGGTGGCACCGATTTAGATTTACATTGAACTGTAAACCGCAAACTGTAAACTTTAAACTATTAATGTATGAACAAAGAGAAAACATCCTTTCCTGCTATTTCTGTTATCGTCCCCATCTATAATATGGAGAAGCTGATACGAAAGTGTTTGGACTCCATATTGGCACAGACATTCCATGATTACGAGTGCTTGCTGATTGATGATGGAAGTACAGATGGCTCTCCTGCCATTAGTGATGAGTATGCAGCAAACGATAGTCGTTTCAAGGCTTTCCATAAACCCAATGGCGGTCTCAGTGACGCTCGAAACTATGGTGTCAAGCAAGCTCAAGGAGAATACACCATCTTCTTCGATCCCGACGACTGGGTGGATGAGGATTGCTTAAAAGATTTGTATGCTAAAGCACAAGAAACGGATGCCGACATGGTGATGTGTGATTTGTATTATAATGATCAATATCGTCAAAAATATTGCAAACAAGAGCCGTCATCGTTGAATCATCTGGATGTGTTAAAAGATTTGATAATAGGAAAGGTTTATGGATTTACCGTTACTAAGCTGATACGACATACTTTATATAAAAAGTATAATCTTTTGTATCCAGTGGGGATGTATGGTTGTGAGGATCAATACACAATGTGCAAATTGTTGAAGAATGACATAAAGATAGCTTATCTACCGAAGGCATATTACCATTATATGCATTATGGGAGTGAAACTCAATCCCGTCGATATGATGAGAAAACTTATCAGCAAGATGTAAAGATAAGGGATCTTTTTGTTGAACTTATGATTGACACTCCTTATAGGCAATTGAGTTTTGATTGTAAGTCTAGTTATATTCTGCATAGGGCTTTTTTGTATGGAAAAAAAACATTTTCTTCAAAATCATTTAAAGAAATATTTGCAGATTATAAGTATTTGATTGGAACACAAACTCCTTATTATTTTAGAATACTATATAGTTGGTCAATAAACGGCTATTTTCAAATTGCCAGATGGCTCTTTTCTATGTTGTTTGAATGTAAGCAATTTTCGAAAAGAGTAAAATCATATATTTACAAATGAGGGTATTTGTTGTCATTTCTCATCTTGGTGGAGGAGGTGCTGAGCATGTTGGTGTGTTATTAGCAAACGGATTAGCTAAACGAGGTCATCAAGTAGTTATAGCTACAGATTTGAAAAAAACTATGCATTATATTCCTAATACAAAAGTAAATATTGTTGATTTTGTTAGGAATTCAAAGTGTGTATTCGTTAAATGGTTTTTCTCTATCTTTATTTTAAGGAAGCTATTAAAAAAGGAAAAACCTGATATTATAATAGGGATTATGCAACTCTGTTCTTTTGTGTCAAAACTATCAAGTTTAGGCATGAGTATACCTGTAATAATGACAGAGCATAATGCTTTTGAAAGGCCTGAAGAATCTCCTTTTACAAGAATAGAATCAATTTCAAAATTCCAACTTAATAAGATATATTCTTTAGTAACAGTGTTAACTCAGGCCGATAAAGATGTAATAGATAATAGATTCAAAAACATTGCAGTGATGTCCAACCCACTAGCGTTTAATCCAATAGACTTTATTCCTTTGAAACAAAGAACGGTTTTAGCTATTGGGAGATTAGATGCATGGTATGTGAAAGGATTTGATGTACTGATTAAAGCTTTTTCGAAGCTAGTTTATGGTTATGACCATTCTGGTCATGACTTTTGTCGCGATTCAGACAAACAAGCAAGTTTGATGGCATTCACTGCTCCAAAAATTCAAAGTGAGGGTTGGAAATTGCAGATTGCGGGGACTGGGAGTGAGAAAAGCTTAAACTACTTAAAACAACTGTGCAAGGAGAATGGAATTGAGGATTCTGTTGAGTTCATAGGCTTTCAAAAAGATGTTGAAAAACTATATCGGGAGGCTTCAATCTTTGTGTTGAGTAGTCGGTATGAAGGTTTTGGTTTGGTTCTGATAGAAGCAATGAGCCAAGGATGTGCGTGCATTGCCTGTGATTACAAGGGGAGACAGAAAGAGATACTTTGCCCGAATGGGCAAGTATCTAGTTCAAAGTTCCAGGTTCAAAGTTTAAAGAACGGAGTGGAAATATGTGAGAATGGTATTTTGTGCGAACCGGATAATGTGGATGCATTAGCCGAAGCAATAAATAGAATGATGACTGATGATGATTATAGGGAATTGGTCAGAATAAGCGCTGTTGAACGATCGAAGTTTTATAGTTTGGAAAATACCATGGATAGGTGGGAGCATTTGTTAAATCAATTAGTTAATAAATAGATATGTTATTCTTTATACTATTTGCTTTTGTATTGTATTTCTTTTTTTCCATTAGTTATTTTGAAAACTTAAAAGGAAAGAACAGAACTAAATTTTTAGTGATATCTTGTGCAGTTGTTGCAATTGTGATAGGTTCAAGGGACCCTATGAATTGGAGTGACAGTGCTATATATTATGAGGATTTTATATATAATGTCAAGTCTTTTTTTGAACTCACTTCTTATGATCATCCTGGGGCTTATGGAGAAATGGGCTTTTATTATCTTGGCGTGTTTGCTAAGACAATTACTGACGATGCATCTTTTTATTTTCTGTTCATTTCTGCTATCACAATGTTTTGTTTATACTATTGTTTTAAACAGTATTCGATATTTCCATTTATCGCGTTGTATGTTTACTTGGGTAGATTTGTGGGCAGAAACACTATTCAGATTCGAGCTGCGATTGCAATAGCCATAGTAATATGGGGAACTATATATGTAACAAAACGAAAATTATGGAAGTATATCTTGGTGGTTTTTATAGCATCCAGATTCCATACTAGTGCTTTTGTTGCATTGCCTCTTATTTTTATGAATTATGTAAATGTTAAAAAGAAATACATTTATTTTGGCATTTTGTTTTCACTCATATTGGCAGCATATTTTGGCGGGTTTATTCGAGATTTGGTTTCACAGTCGAGCATTGCTAATGAGTGGGCACGTTCATATGTTCAGGAAGGTACCGAGAAGTCGTTCTCTAATGATTTGACAAATCCAGTTATTTGGTATCAAATTATTATTTTGTTGTTCTATACTTATCATGAATCCTTCTTTTCTAGATTAACTATTCATTACTATACTTTTAGGAATGCCTTTTTTTATAGTACGGTTATATTAATCGTTCTATGTCAATATGCCGTTTTAGCAGCAAGATTGTCAACTATTTTTGCAACATATGAGATGATTATAGTTCCAATGTTACCATTAAAATATAAAGGTTTTAGTAGGAATCTAGGCAATATGATAATAGGAATTGCATATGCTTTCCTATTGTATATGAATATTAGAAAGTATTATTAATGAAACTATTATTTATAACTGCTTCATTGAATTCTGGTGGGAGCGAAAGAGTGATGTCACTCCTTGCTAATATGTTTTCTCAGAAAGGGAATAATGTGGAAATTGTATGCCTTAATAAACCAGTGGTTTTTTATCAGATGGATGAAAAGGTAACAGTCTCATTGGTATCAAACATACTTGGTAGCAATAATCTTTTAAAAAAGGCATGGTGGTTAAGGAAGCATGTATCAGATGAGAAACCAGATGCAGTGATTGCTTTTATGACGAGTATTTATTGCATGACTTTATTATCACTTTTTGGTTTGCATATTCCTGTTATTACTTCAGAGAGAATTGATCCTAACCATTCAGATGCCTTGAGGAAACTTTTAAGGATGATTTTTTTGCCACTTACTGCCCACCACATAGTACAAACAGAACAAATAAAAGCATATTATCCAAAGTTTATTAGGAAGAAGACTTCTGTAATATTTAATCCTGTAAGAGATGAAGTCTTTAGCCAACCCATCTCCTCCCCAAAGGAAAGGGACGGACAGAGGAACGAGATCCAAGATGAGCTTCAGGTCCAGGGTCTAAATGTTGTGAGCTGCGTTCAATGTTCAAGTGTCGATGATACTCTACTTCCAAAGATGAATAGGATAATTTCTGTTGGAAGGCTTACGGAACAAAAGAATCAGAAAATGATGATTCAGGCATTTGCTAAGGTTTCAGAAGGGTTCCCAGATTGGCAACTCGTCATATTGGGTGAAGGGCCGTTGCGTAGCAGTTTAGAGTTATTAGTGAAGAGTTTACAGTTAGAAGGTAGAGTGTTGATGCCTGGACGTACTGAGCATGTGATTGATGAATTACGGAAATCGAAGGTGTTTTGTCTGTCAAGTGATTTTGAAGGGATGAGTAATGCCATGATAGAGGCAATATGTGTAGGACTCCCTATTGTTACTACAAATGTTTCTGGAGTTTCTGAGTTGGTAGAGGAAGGGAAAGGTGGATATATGGTTCCTTGTGGTGATGTGGATCAATTAGCTCAAGCATTGCAGAAGGTGATGAGCAACAATAATTTACAGAAAACAATGGCTGATTATAATTTGAAAAAAGCGGCATTTTTTAAATTGAACAATATTGTTGATCAATGGGAACAACTGATTCTTCAAGTTATTCAAAAGAGTAATTGATATTATGAATAAAGAGACTAAACGAAAACTAAAATACACATTTGCAAAGTCGTTGTTTTGGGTGCCGGACGATGTGATGCTTCGTATTCAATATTTTATCTTGAAAAAGAGGAAACTGAATCTCAAGAATCCACAGCGATTCTCAGAGAAAGTACAATGGTACAAGGCGTATTACCACAACCCCGAGATGTTGAATTGCGTGGATAAATATCGTGTTCGGGAATATGTTGCCAAAAAGTTAGGGACAAATAAGTATCTGAATAAACTTTATCAGGTATGTGATAACGCATCACAAATCGATTTTGATGCACTCCCTGAGAAGTTTGTGATTAAGACAACCGATGGAGGAGATGGAGCTAACGTACTGATTTGTAAGGACAAATCAAAATTAGATATTGAGCAAGCTGTAAAAGAAATTAATAGTTGGAGGAACAAACAATATTATATCATTTCACGAGAATGGGCATACAAAGGGGCTAAAGACTCAAAGGTGATTGTGGAGAAGTTTCTTGAGAGTAATGAGAATGCAGATGGCTCTATTGATGACTATAAAATGATGTGCTTCAATGGTAAATTTCGTTTTTTGTGGTTAGATAAGTTCCGTTTTTCTGACCATCATCGAACATTCTATGACGAGCATTTGAATTGGTTGCCAGGAAGAGTACTGGATTATCCAGCTCCTGAAAATCCCTATCCTCTACCAGAGAATATGGATGAAATGATAGAGGTGGCAGAGGAATTAGCTAAAGGATTTCCTCATGTTCGTGTGGATTTATACAATATTAAAGGTAGAATCATCTTTGGAGAGATGACTTTCTATCCTGTCAGCGGATATGGAAAGTTTGGTACGGATGAATTTGATTTCGAATTGGGAAAGTATTTTAATGTAGGTTCATGAGACTCAAGAAGCAAAGAAGCATCATAGCTAAGATCAATTCTATCTATGCTCATTTGATTGGGTATGCCCAAAGTGCCATTTATGCAATCAAGTACAGGAAATTGTTAAAGAATGCAGATAAGAATAGTTATATGCCTTCAAAAGATGAAATAAAAGCTTATAAGAAGAGATGGTCAGGGTTAGGCTATTGGGTAGATCCAATTTACTATAAGATTTTTTCTAATTATGTAAAGCCGGATATTGATTTTGTTCCTGAAGACATTTCACACAATGTGGTTGAGACTCTGTTAGACCCACCGTTGTATCGTGGCTTCTATAGTGATAAGAATATGTTCGACAAGGTGTTGGCAGATATCCACAATGCTTGCCCGAAAACACTCTTTCGCCGTATAGGTGGATTCTATTACAACGCTAATTATCAGAATATATTGGGCGTTAATGATAATATGCTGAATCAGTATCTTATGGGCTACAGTAGGATAATTGTTAAGCCAACGATTGATACGAGTTCTGGAATAGGTATTCATTTTTATGAATTGAGAGGTGGAAAGTGGGTAGATGTTCAGAATGGGGAACTATTGTCTTTGCTAAAACTAGATAGGGAGTTGGGTTGTGATTATATAGTGCAAGAAGCGATGAGACAGTCAGTTTTCATGCAGCAGTTTAATCCCACTTCAGTTAATACACTGCGTTTATTTACATATCGTTCTGTTAAAGACAATCAAGTACACGTGCTAAATGCGATCATGCGAATAGGGCGGAATGGTTCTCTTGTTGATAATGCCCATCAAGGTGGCGCAACAATAGGAATCAATATTGAAACTGGAGAACTGAATCATTTTATGGTAGATCAAGATGCTAAGTTTTTTACGAAGTTTAATGGCATTGATTTTGAAAAGGAGTCATTCGTGATTCCTGCTTGGGAACAAATCAAGGAGTTCGCAAAGCGGATCGGCGAAGCTAATATCTATCATCGCTGCTTGAATATGGACATCATGATCGATGACAAAGGACGTCCTCGGTTTATTGAATATAATCTTACACAGATGAGTGTTTGGTTGTTCCAGTTCAATAATGGTTCTTGCTATGGGAAATATACAGATGAAGTCATTGGTTATTGCCGTGAGCATAAGCATGATGTTAAAAGTGAATATTTGTTGTTGTAATTAGTTTATTACAAGAGGATAATTTGTTATTGGTTTAAATTTTCTATGTCAAATATTATGCTTGTCAATTCCATCATATTTTGGTTCTTCTTTGTGGTATTTATAATACCATATTTTACTGTAATGAAGAATCAAAGTAAAATACAAAATTTTTGGTTGATGATAGCATCATATATCTTTTATGGTTATACGGATTGGAGGATGGCGTTGCTGCTATTAGCTGCAACCATTATATTTTTTGGCCTCTCCCTAACCCTCCAAAGCCCGTCCCCAGACCTCCCCCATAAGGAGGGGGCATCGACAATAAAGACTGGAAGAAGAAAAGTCCTACTGATAATAGGGATTCTATTAGGGGTGGGGATGTTGTTTTATTTTAAGTACCTGAATTTTTTTGTTGAACAGTTTGCGGCATTGTTCACGTTGATGGGGCTGAAGACAAACTTCAGCTCATTTCATATATTGGTGCCTATCGGAATCTCGTTCTTTACGTTCAAACTGATAGCCTATTTGGTAGAAGTCTATAAAGGAAATATGGAGCCCTGTAGGGATTTTGTGACGTTTGCAGCTTATGTTGCATTCTTCCCAACAATTATGTCAGGACCGATTGACTCTCCAAAGATGTTTATACCGCAGATGGCAAAGGCGCGACGATGGACTCATTCTGCTGTGACAGAGGGAATGATTAGGGTGCTATGGGGTATGTTCCTGAAGATGTGTATCGCGGATAAGGTGTCGCCCTATACGGATGCAGTGTTTAATAATTACGGGCATCATTCTGGAATGACGATTGCTGTAGCAGCGGTGATGTATACATTCCAGATATATACGGACTTCTGCGGATATTCTGAGATGGCGATAGGTACAGCCCAGATTATGGGATTCCGTGTGACGGAGAACTTTTTCAGACCGTACTTCTCAACGAATGTGGGAGAGTTCTGGCGCAGATGGCATGCGTCGTTGATGAACTGGTTCCGTGATTATATCTATTTCCCGTTAGGTGGCAGTCGTTGCTCTAAGGCAAAGATGTATTGGAATACCATGATAGTATTCTTGGTGAGTGGCTTATGGCATGGGGCTAACTGGACATTTATCTTCTGGGGGGCGTATCACGGTTTGTTAGTTTGCTTGTATAAGGTGATTAAGAAGGTGCCCACAGATTTACACAGATTTATACAGAAGACAGCAGAACTGAAGGCCCAAGGTCAAAAGTTCAAGGTTCAAGCTTTCTCCAGCTCCTCCCAAGGGGAGAGGACTGAGGAAAAAGAACAAGGTTTGAAGGTGGTGGAGATTTGCAAGAAGTATGGTTCGATATTGCTGGTGTTTATACTCGTTACGATAGGTTGGATGGTGTTCCGGTGTGATTCGTTTGGACAATTCTGGGGCATGTTAGCTGGACTCGTTACACCAGGGCATTTCTTTGCTTCGTGGGCTTTGACGGCTGTTCTTCCAATTGGAATCATGCTTATCAAGGAATTAAAGGACGAGGAGGGATGGAATATTCATCTTCTGCATTCAAACAACTGGGTGGTGAAGGCGGTAAGTGTTGGCTTGCTCATCGTATTCATTTTGTATATGGGAGAATTGGATGGTGCGAAGTTTATCTATTTCCAGTTTTGACATAGAGAGGTTTTGACAAAGAGACATAGAGATTTTTATCTAGAAGATAATTAATAATTTGTGCATAAGAAAGATTCAGATATGCTTCTGATTGATAATATGGACAATCGTAATAATTAGATAGGAAAAGAAGAATAGAATAGTGAAGAAAAGAATCGGATTTATATTGATCATAGTGTTCATCGTCATTGGATGTGACTGTCTTGTTGGGGCTGTGACAGGAAAAATGATACGGAATGTGAGGGACGTAGGGGTGAACCAGACGAATACAGCGCAGGCATTGTTTTCCAGAAAGGCGGATGTACTGATACTGGGATCATCACGTGCCAATCATTCGTTTGACTGTCGTGTCCTTGAAGACTCTCTTGGCATGAGTTGCTATAATGCAGGTCGAGATGGACAGAATATGGTGTATGATGCAATGGTGTTCTATACGTATATTGAACGTCATTTGCCGAAAATGGTAATTTTGGATATTACTGGATCAATGATGGATGACAGTTGGTTTAGTCATTTACATGAAATGAACTGTTATTATGGGTTATCAGAGCCGCTAGATAAGATTGTGGATGAGAATAGCTCATGGATAGAGAAGTTGAAATTAAAATCCAATCTTTTTCGCTATAACAATACATGGCAGTGGTTATTGAATGCCAAAATGGCTAAGAGTGCTGCTAATCTGGACGGTTATCGGCCAATGCCGGTGAATGTGAATAACCCTTTTAAAGTAAGGTTTGAAAAGGAAAAACTTTACCGTGCTGACAGCAGATGTGTGGGATATTTGAGACAAATCATAAATACCTGTAAAGAGAAAAACATTCGGATAGTTATAACGTATGTACCTTCTTTGTCAATTACCTTAGATGGGGGAGTAGATAAATGGGCAGAAAAGTATTGTGATAGTGTCCTTGTTCCTTTTGTGAACTTTGAGAAGGATTCCTCTTTCTATAATCATTCTGAACTGTTTTATGATCCGACACATCTAAATGAAAAAGGTGCAGAGTTGTTTACAAAGAGTTTTATTCGTAAATTGAAAATGCAAAGATGACCATTTCTGTATTACTTTCAGTTTATAAAAATGAAAAGCCTGAGTTTCTAACTCGGGCTTTAACGAGTATATGGGACGATCAAACACTGAAGCCTGATGAAATCATTGTAGTAGAAGACGGTCCTATTCCAAATTCTCTTGAAGAAATAGTTCAAAACTTTAAGTCCAAAGTTCAAAAAATAGGGAATGCTTCATTCGCGATTGTAAAGTTGTTAGAGAATGGTGGATTGACAAAGGCCTTGAATGAAGGGTTGAAGTTTGTGACGGGAGACTTGATTGCGAGAATGGATAGCGATGACATTTCTTCCCCCAAACGGTTTGAGATGCAGTTGGCATTCTTGGAGGAGCATCCTGAGATAGATATTATTGGCGGTTCATTACAAGAGTTTAATGAAACGAATGAATGCTTGAATATAAGACACTATCCGTTAACGCACGAGGAGGTCTGTAAATATATCGTGAAGGCTTGTCCTTTGGCTCATCCATCAGTCATGATGAGAAAGCGAATCTTTGACAAGGGATTGAGATATGATGAACGGTATCGTATGAGTCAGGATATCAAACTGTGGTTTGATGCTATCCTGGCAGGTTATAAAATCGGAAACATCCCAGAGGTGTTATTGTATTTTCGTCGTGACGGAGATGTGTTTAAGCGGCGTAGTAGAGTAAAAGCAAAGAATGAGTTTAAGATCTATATGAATGGTATTTACCGGATGCATGGGTTATGGACTACGGCTTACCGCTTTCCTATCGCCCGCTATATCTTCCGAAATATGCCTACGCCCATTGTGAAATGGATTTATGGGAGTAAACTGAGGAACCAAGTTTTAAAGAAATAAAGAGAAGTGCTTGAGTTTTCTGTCATCATGTCTGTCTATCAAGGTAATTCTCCCGATTACCTTGTAGCCGCCATTGATAGCGTCTATCAACAAAGCAGAAAGCCCAAAGAAACAATCCTTGTGGTAGACGGTCCCATCAACCAAGCATTAGAAAATATCCTTGAAATAGAACAAAAGAAATACCAGACTATAAGAATCATTCGCTTAGAACAAAACAACGGACTGGCGCATGCCATGCAAGTGGCTGTTAATCATGCCACAACACCCTTTTTGGCAAGAATGGACAGCGATGATATTTGTCTGCCAGACCGATTTGAAAAACAGATGAGGTGCTTTGAGGAAGATCCGGAACTGAGTATTGTGGGCGGTATGATCACTGAGTTTGTGGATACCCCAGAGAATATTGTGACGAGAAGGGTGCTTCCACTGGAGGATAAGGACATCAAACGGTTTATGAAGAGCCGGTGTGGGGTGAACCACGTGACGGTCATCTTTAAGAAAGAGGATCTACTGAAGGCAGGGAACTACCGCAGTGACTTCCGGCAGGAGGACTATTATCTTTGGGTCAGGATGATGAAGACAGGATGTAAGTTCAAGAATATCCCCTACGTTGTGGTGAATGTGCGGTCGGGGGCGGATCAATTTGCAAGGCGCAGCGGATGGCACTATTTTTTGGGGCATTGTGCCATCTTCCGGTATATGTACCACGAAGGGCTGATATCGTGGTTGAGGCTGGCGTATAACTATATCGTCAGGTTCATTGTGCAATTCTTGATGCCGAATGGCATGAGAACATGGGTGTACCAGCATGTGCTGAGAAAGTAATGGGGTTTAAGGTATAAAGTTTAAGGTTTAAAGAGAAGGTCTAAAGTTTAAGGTTTAAAGTTTAATGTCTAAGGTGCATGGAGAAAGTTAGAAAATTTGAGGACTTGGAAGTTTTCCAAAAAGCTAGAGAACTTTGTAAAGAGGTCTATAGGATTACGAATGTAGAGCCTTTTAAAAGTGACTATCGCTTTGTCCAACAGATAAGGGCTGCTGCTGGCTCCATCATGGATAATATAGCTGAAGGCTTCGAACGAAATGGAAATAAAGAGTTTGCAAATTTTTTATTTATTGCAAAAGGTTCTTGCGGGGAAGTTAGAAGTCAACTGCTTCGTGCATTGGATGTTGAATTTATTGATACAGAAACAGCTACAAACCTATACAATGATTGTGAAAAGATAAGCAAGATGCTTTTCTCATTAAGCCGTTCAATGAAAACTAGCATTTATCCTGGTGTTAAGTTTGAAGATATTCAAACATAAACTCTAAATTTTGTACATAGGCCGTTATACCTTAAACCTTATACATTAAACATTAAACTCTCAATCTTACTCAGTGAGTACACTGTTGACAGTTTTTACGACGGCATGTAACCGGCCGAGGGAACTGAGGAGGTTATATGGATCATTGGTGCGGCAGACGTGCCAAGATTTTTTGTGGCTGATCGTTGATGACAGTACCGACGGACAGGTGGAAGACGTGGTGGAGGAACTGAAAAGAGAGGGAATCATTGAGATTGAGTATTATCGACAGAAGCATCGTGGGAAACACTGGGCGCAAAGGCTAGGATTTAGTATGGTGAGGACTCCGTATATGGTGGATATCGATGATGATGATGAGCTGACAGACGATTGTGTGGAGGTGCTGCTCAAGGAATGGAAACGTGTTGAAGATGAGGGACGTACGGATATCGGGGTGGTCTGTGGACTGTCAGTCAATGAGAAGGGGGAGAATGTGTGTTTCCATGATGACCGCGAATACATCGATACGGACTATATCGAGATGGAATGGACATGGAGGCATCCCGGAGAGTATCTTCTCTCAAGAAAATTGGAAACTATCAAGAATACGGATCTTTTCTGTGATGATGGGAAATGGCT
>JAEEGL011067930.1_pt1 | contig 19681 bp, 15 predicted proteins | sample 9134231 | NCBI WGS metagenome assembly JAEEGL01 (sample SAMN16246548, study PRJNA631951) | gut metagenome | biome: gut microbiome; feature: rumen; material: fiber-attached | host: Bos | place: Iran: Karaj | collected 2018-10 | reverse complement strand
GTGCCGTTCATCATCCTTCTGCTGGCGCTGTTTGTCATCACCGGCGGTATTCATTTCTCGGGTGACCTGAAAGCCAAACCCTGGGTCAACACCGGTTTCTTGGGCTTGGGCTGGATCTTAGCCTCTATCATGGGAACGACGGGCGCAGCCATGCTGCTTATCCGTCCGCTCATCGAGACCAACAAACAGCGTGAATACAAGGTTCACACCATCCTTTTCTTCATCGCTCTGGTAGCCAACTGCGGCGGTCTGCTGACCCCGCTGGGCGACCCACCCTTGTTCATGCTCTTCCTCCGCGGCGCACACTTCTCATGGTTCATGCACCTCGCGCCCGAATGGGCTGTTACGGGAATTCTGCTCCTCGGCATCTATTTCGCGATGGACACCTATTATTACAAGAAAGAGCACTGGACAGCCCTCTCCGCTGACTCGCGTGAGGCTACTCCGATGGTGATGAAAGGTACTATCAATTTCGTCTATCTGTTAGGCGTTGTACTCGCTGTAGCGTTCATCAACGAAGGTACCATCAAAGCGATGGGCGAACACGACGCACCGCTGTGGCTCAAATACCTGCGTGAGATAGTTCTGCTCTCGCTGACCTTGCTCTCGCTCTACACGACCAAGAAAGAAGTGCGTTATGACGACAACAAGTTCAGCTGGACGCCGATAGTAGAAGTAGCCGTTCTGTTCCTCGGTATCTTCACGACGATGACCCCTGCCCTCGCCTATCTGAAGGCGCACGCAGCCGACCTCGGTTTCACCCATGCATGGCAGTTCTATTACTCGACCGGTGCGCTCTCCGCGTTCCTCGATAACACACCTACTGCCGTTGCCTTCCACGGTGTAGCTTCCGGTCTGCCGGAGTCGCTGGCTGCCGCTGAAGCCGGTGTCGTAACAGGTATGTTCGAAGGTACGCCCTTCGTAGCCGGTATTCCGGAGATACTGCTCAAAGCTATCTCCATCGCGGCTGTGATGTTCGGCTCGCTGACCTATATCGGTAATGGACCTAACTTCATGGTGAAAGCGATTGCTGAGGAAAGCGGAATCAAGATGCCGTCCTTCTTCGGCTATATGATCAAGTTCTCGCTCATCATCCTCCTGCCGGTTTATATTATCGTACAACTGTTGTTTATTTAATAACCTCTCCCCTACCCTCCCCTCAAGGGAGGGAGGAGGGGATTTTCTATTATGAGTTTATTTGATCAAATAAGCGAGGACATCAAGAAAGCGATGCTCGCGAAAGATAAAGTGGCGCTGGATGCGCTGCGCGGAATCAAGAAAGAGTTTCTGGAAGCCAAGACCGCCAAAGGCGGTGACGGCGAGTTGCATGACGACAAAGCGCTGCAGATCCTGCAGAAGATGGTGAAGCAACGCAAGGAGTCGGCGCAGATGTATATTGACGCGAACAGGCCCGAACTGGCGGAAGAAGAACTGGCACAATGCAAGATCATCGAGCGCTACCTGCCGGCTATGCTGAGCGAGGAAGAGCTGACCGCTGCACTCAAAGAGATTATCGCCCAGGTGGGTGCCACCGGTCCGCAGGACATGGGCAAAGTTATGGGCGAGGCAACCAAACAACTCGCAGGCAAGGCGGAGGGCAAGGCTATTAACCTCAAAGTGCGTGAGCTCTTAGCCCAATGAAACGCTTTATCTTGATACTGATATTGGTAGCGGGCACTCTGTCCGCTACCAATGTTTTTGCCCAAACGGATAGTACGGAGGTTTCCTCCTCATGGATCACCGCCGTCACCGACTGGTACTCTGCTCATATGAACTACGGCTCTATCGTGGCGCTGATGACCATTGAGAGTTCGTTCATTCCTTTCCCGAGCGAAGTGGTCATCCCGCCTGCCGCGTATGTGGCAGAGGACCCGAACAGCGCGGTTTGCGTTACGGACAACTATATCGTCAATGTCGCGCTGATCGTCCTTTTCGGTACGATAGGCGCTCTGCTCGGCGCGATTATCAACTACCTGCTCTCGCTCTGGCTGGGACGGGCAATCATCTATGCCTTTGCAGACAGCAAACTCGGACACCTGTGTCTCTTGAGCCGTGAGAAAGTGGAGAAAGCCGAAGCCTATTTCAACGACCACGGCAAGGTCAGCACTTTTGTCGGACGCTTTATACCGGGCATCCGCCAACTCATCTCTATCCCTGCGGGACTGAGCAAGATGCATTTCGGATGGTTCCTTTTCTATACCTTCCTCGGCGCAGGTATCTGGAACGCTATTCTCGCCGTACTCGGCTACGTGGCGCACGGCCAGGCGGACCTGATCAACCAATACAGCCACGAGTTATCCGTGGCGATACTTGTCCTGCTCGGGACAGTAGTTCTCTACTATCTGATCAAATGGATAATAAAACGCGCGAAGGCTTAACCCTCGCGCGTTTTTTATCTCCTCGCACTACCCTATTACGCTTTCAGCCATTCGGCTATCTTCCTGCGCCGGTCGATGATTTCTGCTATCAGACATCCTGCGCACCATCCCAACAGGAAGAACAAGATGACGCATTTCATACGAGTCATCACCGGATTCGGATCTACGGAAAAATGGTTCTCTAACACAACCGGAGCCGTAGCCAACTGCAACCGCAAGTCACCGTTCTGGGTATGAACATGCTGCTTGTATATCTCGTTCAGGAAGAGACGGATCTTACGGTCTCCATAGAAATTGACACCGCTTCCCTCATTATTGATCATAGCGGCAGGTGAGCCTGCGTTGTAATAATACGCGCTGGTCAAGCTGTCCAGTTTGATTCGCTGACGATGGTTGAAAGCCACTTCTTCTTTCAGATTCTCCACATAGACGGTATGAGCCTGTTGTAACGCTTCATTGCCGTTCAGAACCTCCAGGATAGCGGTCTCTATCTCCGGAATCAGCGGTATGGCATATGCCGGTGTGCGGAACTGCATACATACGCGATCTTGCATCTGAACCTCCAGCGTGTCCTTTGGAGACGACTTGCGCTTAAAATCCACGTAGTCCGCTATTCCGTCATGGTGTACATCCACTACGCGGAAGAGGTTGAAATAGCCCGCTTGTTTGTGCCACATGAATGGTCTTATTTTGGCATCATCAGGCAACAACTGCCCTGATTGCAGCGGTTCGAATGCTTTCTCAAACTGCTGCAACGACGCGCCGTTGACATAGGCGATTGCGTTCACGCGGTACTTGATATTATCCTTACGGGTGTGGTAGATAGCCGCTGCAACAGCCAATACCACCATCGTCAGTACGATATACCAGTATTTGCATGTCAGCCGGATCATCCGCGCTATCACATGCCAGATACCTACACATGCTTTACCTAATGCTCGGGCACATGCTACGCATAGGTCCCAAAAATTCATCTCTCTTTCCATATATACTAATTTTTATTTTCTTCTGATCCATCCGAAAGGCCGGTGCGTATGTTCCTCTTTGGGGCTCTCTGCCGCCGGCTCTTCTTCCACGGTAATCACTATCTCGTCCGCAGAGGCGGAAGAGGCATGCTCACGGGGTTGACGGGGTTGCGGAGCTGCTTCATGGTCAAAAAGCGTTTCGCTCAGGTCTATCAATTGTACTTTCTCGTCCTCCAGCGGTTTCGGTGTCTGAGGAGGATAATTGGCATCAATAGCTTCGGCGATGGTCTTCTTGCCTTCTTCTTCCTCTTCGGAAGGCAGTCCGTCCACTTTGTATCCCGTTGCGATAACCGTCACACGTACTTCTTCGCCCAAACTCTCATCTATAGATGCCCCCCATTGTACCTCGATGTCGTCTCCTACTTCCTGTACGAAATCATTGATCTGGTCAATCTCTTCCATCACGATGGCATGTTCGGTGGAGCAATAGAACTGTAGCAATATGCGCTCTGCGCCGTGTACGTCATTGGTATTCACCAGCGGAGAGTTAAGCGCATCATTGATAGCATTGGTGATACGTTTTTCTCCGGATGCCCTGCCTATATTCATGATTGCAACACCGCCTTTCTTCAGCGTATTGCGCACATCTGCAAAATCGGTATTGATATATCCCGGCACGGTGATGATCTCCGCTATTGCGCGCGCTGCATTAGCCACTACGTCATCCGATTTGCTGAAAGCGTTCAGCAGGTTCATCTCCGGATAGATCTGTTTCAGTTTCTCGTTATTGATGATCAATAGCGCATCTACATGTTTTGCCAATCGCGCTACACCGGTCATCGCTTTCTCTATCTTCTTCTTTCCCTCGAAAGCAAAAGGAATAGTGACTATTCCGACGGTGAGAATACCCATCTCTTGCGCCACTTCGGCTACTACGGAGGAAGCTCCGGTACCGGTACCTCCACCCATTCCGGCGGTGATGAAGAGCATCTGGGTACCGTCATTCAGTGCTTCACGGATATGATCCCTGCTCTCCTCGGCATACTGGCGTGCGGTCTCAGGATCGCCGCCTGCGCCCAGACCGGGACCTAACTGTAACTTACTGGGTACAGAACTCTTGATCAGCACCTGTCTGTCGGTGTTACAAACGAGGAATGATACATCCTGTAATCCCTGGCGATGCATGTAGTTCACTGCGTTGCATCCACCGCCGCCTACGCCTATTACCTTGATAATACTATCTTCCGTCAGGCCTTCCAATGGCAGAGTAATTAGATCTTCCATTTCTTTATCCTTTCTATTTTTTACTTTCTATTTTCAGTTTTGGTCTATAAACATATCCAGCGTACTCTCTTTCATCCGGTCAAAGAATCCGGGCTTGCGGACCAGTTGGTTTTTATGGTTATCCCTGAAATCCTGGCCTAACAAGATAGTACCTACGAGCGATGTATATTCGGGCGAGAGATATTTCTCATCCGTCTTGCTGTGCAGCAGCAGGTTATGCGCGCCGTATTGCACACGCACAGAGGTCTTGCTCTGGATATATTCCGCTATGCCTTGCAGCATACTGCCGCCGCCGGTGATGTAAAGCGTATTGATCCGGCTCTCTACTTTCTGCAACTCGTCCATTACCGGCGACAGGATCTCCTGCAACTTGAGTTCAATAGCTTCCGCCAGCTCTTGGGTAGAGATCACGAAATCGCCCCCTACCTCTGCGGAAGCCGGTATCCGGAGCCGTACGTTTTTCTCCAGACAATCGGGTGAAGCGCAGCCGAATTTTTTCTTCAGCACCTCCGCTGTTGCGAAATCCAGACCCTGCTGCTCCAGCATACGGGTTATATGATAACCGCCTTTGGGCACTACTTTGTTGATCAGGTATTGCCCTCCTTTATACGCCGTGAAAGTCGTCGTCTGCGCCCCTAAATCAAGCACAGCACAACCGTTCATCAGCACATGGTTGCCGTCGCAGGTAGCAAAAGCGGATAACAATGTCTCCGGCCGGACAAACGAGTGCTCTATCACTCTGCCGGCTTGCGAGAACGATTTTTGCAACTGGGTGTCGATAGTCTTACGTCCGCAGAACGCCGTATAATGGGCTTCTACCAACGCCGCACGCTGCTCGGGAGAAGGTATCTCGTCTTGCTCCACGCCGTCCAGTTTGAAATAGCTGGGTACTAATCCCAACACCGCTACATCGGGGTTGCGCAGTTCGATCTTCTCCTTGCATTCCCGCTCCATCTCGTCCAGCAGCGACTGGCTGATCTCTTTCTTCCGTGCCTGGTCACGACGGGAATGTACCGCAGCGATCTGCATCGACTGACCTCCTACGGAGATAAATGCCATCGGCAACTCATCCTCGCCAATACGGTTAGCCAGCAGTTTCAGTATCTCGGCTATCACATAGCCGGCATTGCTGCTCTGCGTGATCACGCCTTGCTCCACACATACGTTGCCTTGTTTCTGCGGTCTGGATTCAACGCCCAGTATCTCGAATAGATCCGGAGCGACACGCCGCGCCGCCATGGCTCGCACGCTGTCGCTACCCATGTCTATCGCCACCAGGGGAAGCGAATCCGCTGTCTTTGCTTGTTTTTTTGCCATCTTCGTAAATAGTTAAAGGTTTAATGTTTAATATCTGCCTACTACCTGACCTTTGTATCGCAGGTCCAGTTCGGTATATGGTTTGTCTTTTATCTCTTGCGGAGTGTTGGTCAGAAACCATTTCAGTTTCTTCATCTTTCTCTCATAATCCCGCATGTTTCCCATCACGATCCTCGCCTTCGTTCCTTCGTCCTTCAGATAGAGGTATATCATCTGCGGCGATTGGATGTATAGATGGTCTATTCTCTCATGCCAGTACGGCTCTCTCTTAACCCATTGGGCAAAATCGGATAATAATCCGCTGGCAATCTGTACGCCTACTGCTCCCCGTACAATCATCACCTCGTCCCGTACGCTCTGTCGCGCTTGCATCACTTTTCTGTCGCTGTCTATCAGATAGGTGTCTATCGGTGTCTGCACCCGCAGTACCGGCACTCGCTGGGTTAATCTTACCCGCACTATATGTTGCGCCGTCAGATAGCATTCCGCGCTCCGTACCATCGGATGATGACCGATCGCTTTCTCTATCCTATGCAGCGAGACCTGGTTGAGTCTCCGGCCTACCGGATAGATGTCTTGCTGCTGCAACAGTCCCGTCAACTCGCTCTCCGTCAGATACATCCGTTCCGCGCGATCCTCTATGTCATATTCGATCGCCTTACACGCTTCCTCCGCAGGTCTGGACATATATCCCCATACCACAGCGGCTGCCATCAGTCCCGCCATGATGCTTATCCCTACTATACTCCATATGATCCGTCTAACTTCCAATTATCAATTATCAATTATCAATTTCCAATTATCAATTATCAATTATCAATTTCCAACCCTTCTGCCACCGCCGGTACCAATCGGTCTATGTCTCCTGCTCCTACGGTCAGTACCACCACCGGTTCTTGGGATGCCGCCACTCTGCGTTTCAATTCTTCAACCAGTTCGCTCTTCTGCACTACTTTCATCCTTTCATTTTCCTCCTTCATCCTTTCCATCAGTATCTCGCTCGTCACACCCGGTATCGGTTTCTCTCGTGCCGGATAGATCGGCAGCAGGATACATTCGTCCAAGGTAGCCAGCACCTTTCTGAATCCGTCCGCAAAATCCCGTGTACGGGTGTACAGATGCGGCTGGAACACACCTATCAGCCGGCGGGCAGGGAATACTTTCCGGATCGAGTCTATGGCAGTAGCTATCTCTTCCGGATGATGGGCGTAGTCGTCTATATAGGCTACTTTCGGCGTATTGACATGGATGTTGAATCGCCGCTGCACGCCCTTGAACGAAGCCATCGCCTCTTTCAAATGATTAATGAATAATGAATAATGAATATCTTTCTCCTTATTCACCAGCCATGCTACACTCATCGCCGCCACCGCATTCTCTATATTCACCCACACGGGCACGCCTAACTCGATATCGCTGATCACGCCTTCCGGTGTATGGAAATCAAATACTATCCGTCCTTCGCTCACGCGGATGTTCTCTGCGTAGAAATCACCTCCTTCGCCGTATGTGTAACATCTCACGCCGGGTTGGAGTCTCGGCTTCAAAGCTATTCCGTGCTTCATCACCAGTGCGCCGGTAATCAGCCCCGTGTAATAGGCAAACGCCTCACGGTAGGCTTCCTCCGTACCGTATATATCCAGATGATCGGCATCTACAGCGGTCACCACCGATATATAGGGTCTCAGATGATGGAACGAACGGTCGTATTCATCCGCTTCTACTACCACATAATCGCTGTCCTTGTCCATCAGCACGTTCGTATGATAATTCATACTGATACCCCCCAGAAACGCATTCACCGGCTTCATCAGGTGGGCTATCATCGTACTGGTGGTGGTCTTACCATGGGTTCCGGCTACGCAGAGGGCTTTTTTCTGCTGCGTGACAATACCTAATACCTCTGCGCGCTTGCGTATATCGTACCCATGCTCGCGGAGATAGGTATAGATCGCGCTGTCCTCCGGCACAGCAGGAGTACGGACGACAAGCGTAGAATCAGGCTGAATACTGATTGCGGAGAACAGAGAACTGAATACGGCCGGATCATCTTCATACGTGACCGGAATGCCTTCTGCCTCCAACTCTTTGGTTAACGCTGATGGGGTGCGGTCATAACCGCATACGGCATACCCATGGCGATAGAAATACCGCGCTAAAGCACTCATGCCGATACCGCCGATACCCAGAAAAAAGAAGTTTTGTATGTCCTTGGACGAAATCATTATCGCAGATTACACAATTTGGGCACAAAGGTACAAAAAAATTTTGATATGTGCAAAAAAATTCGTACCTTTGCAGCGGAAAAATGAAAAAAGGTCTTTTCCTCATATTGCTCTTTGCCTGCGTACGGGTCTTTGCGCTGCCTCATTATGAGTTGGCGTATCGTCTCTCCGGCACAGCTCTCTTCATGCTTCCGGATGATAAAGTATCCCCGTGGCTGCGCCCTACTCCGGTGGTTCCGGGGGCCGCTTTTAGCGTGGAGTTTCTGCCTACCGGCAGGTGGCATAGCCTGCAGCAATGGAATAATGCCTCGATAGGCGTGGGAGTGCGGTATCTGAATCTGGGCAATGAAGCGATACTGGGTTCTGCTATCGCTGCCTATGGATATATGAATATGCCGTTCTATAACGGCACGCATTTCCGTATCGGCGCACGTCCTACAGTGGGCTTGGCGGCAGCTACCAAGACCTATGCCAATACTTATACCGGCGAACATCTGTATGCGGATCATACGGGTGCTAACTGGTCCATCGGTTCGGTGCTGAACGCTTATCTGGCATTGGAGATGTATATGGATTTTCCGATTAAGGACGGCTGGGAGATTACCCTCAATGGCGGCTGGCATCATATATCGAACGGTTCTATCATGCACCCGAATGCCGGATATAACATGCTCGGCGGAGAACTGGGCGTGCGTTATCACCCGGGAGCCAAACAGTACACCAAACCCGATCCCGATGTGCCGCGCAAGCTATATGACGGCGTGGATAAACATTGGGCGGTAGAGATCAGTGCTACGGGAGGCGTGAAGCAGAATTATTACCGCGACAACTATCCTAATATGCAGTTCTTCGGTGCGGCTACGGTCAAAGCGGCGGCTTACTGGGTGCCGGTCTCGATCTTCCGTATCGGAGCAGGTATAGATGCGTTCTATGACGGTTATTATCGTTCCGTGAGCAATAATATTCCCGGTGCCAAGGAGGCGTTCCCCGATGCGCCGGTCACTCATTTCGGCAAGACCTATCTGAAAGAGAGTAATCTTGCCAACTGTTTCCGTGCAGGTATATCTATCCAGCCGGAGTTCATTATCGGTCATCTCACTGCCGGTATCCATGTAGGTTTCTATGTCTATGATCCGATTAAAAACTTGGAGCCGTTTAAGGAAGCCAAAGCGGCTGACGAAGCCGGTCAGCCGCTCAATCGGGGTATCTTCTATACCTATGATCTTACTAAGGCGAGCAATTATCAGGACGGTTGGTGCTACATGCAGTTCGTGCTCAAATACCATGTGCTGAACCATCTGTTTGTCCAATTGGGCCTCAAGACCCATGGTGCCCGGGCGGAATTCATAGATGCCGGTCTCGGCGTAGCCTTTTAATAAGGATGAAAATGAAAGGATGAAAATGAAAAGATGAAAATGAAAGGATGAAAATGAAAGGATTATTTTGGGGACTTTTGCTTGAGTTTTTTTACTGTTGAAACAAGCATTGCTATTAGTTCTTTTAAATCATTATTCATTGAATTAAATTCTGTTTCAGAAATCAATTTAGACCGCAATAAAACTTCAAGCCAATACTGAGTTTCATCCGCTTCTTTTAATGCTATATTTATTTTAGTAAGGTAATCTGGATCTGTTTGAGCATTTCTGCTTTCACGAACATTCGCTCCTATACTCGTTCCACTACGAAGAATTTGTTTGCTTATGACAAATTCTTTTTTTTCTTCTCTTAAATATTTATAAAAATTAACGATACGTACAGCAAAATCTAAACTTTTCTTATGCAACATACTCCTTCCTCCTTTCATTTCCGACCTTCGTCCTTCGTCCTTCATCCTTCATCCTTGCACAAGGTTATCCTCTATCGCATAGACGCAATCCAGAGGTATGCCATGTTCCACCAATGCCCGGCGGTCAGGACGAAAGAGATCGTAGAAAGCACGGAGCGAACCGCACTCCTGCCGCGCTTGTTTATAGTTCTCAAAAGCCATCATCCTGTCGCCTTTGAGCAACAGACAATGCGCATAATTGATATAATCCATCGGCTCAGCCGAACCTTTTCTGAGAATATCGCGATATACTTGTTCCGCTACCTCCGGATGCCCCCACATATAACTCCTGAATCCGCTTTGCACAGCGGTCGCCGTCAGTGCTTCTTCTCGTCCCGGAACATTATGCACCAGCACTTCATAGAGCCATGTGTTGGGCAGATTGGTCACTAACTCGCTCATATATTCTTTCTCTTCTTTCGGCACCCATTCGTTGAAAGTCTTGTAGTCCGAACTGAGTCCTACAGCCTTGACCAGTTTCTGGAGCGATTCCGGCAACCAGCTGAGAGGAGCCAGTCCTTGGGCGTAGTCGGACAGCCAGTTCTCCTTGGCCATCGATACCATGGTGCATAAGATCTCAAATAGATGGTCTCCCATGTCGTCCATGGTGCTGATGGCATTCAGAAAAGCATCCTGGATCTGCGGGAAGAAATCTATCCGCACATCATAATGGATCAGCAGCGTCAGTACGTTATGCGCGCAGAAATCCGCTACCATCTCGTTGTCGGCGTTGATACCTTCTATCATCGCTACGAACGCGTCTATCGAGAAACATTCCCTCAGGTTCTGGGACAGAGCGGATATGGCTAACAATGCCGCACTGGCTTGTTTCTCGTCCGCCAGAACGGACCGCAACCATTCTATATCTTCCGGTTGGAGACGGATGCAGTTCTGGAAATAATTGAATACCGATTGCGGCGATTCGGCATTGAATCCGTGCATCTCGGGCGATAGACCGCGTTTGAGACGCACCTCGGCATATACGGCATCTGCCAACTGGTACATATCCCCGGTCAGCTTGTCCACTTCTTCTTCCGCGTTGGGTTCATCTACGTTCAGCCAGCGGGTGAACAGTTTCTGATACCGGCTCCGGATGGATTGCAACGCCTCCTCATACGGGTTATTTTCTCCTAACTCGTTGAGCCATGCACGAAGCACCACCGCTGCCGTCTCAATCATACATTCGCCTAACGCGCGCTCGATTGTATTCACCTGGCTGCTAAGCTCTTTCGTCTTGTCCTCTTCCATCTATCTATCATCAATTATTAATTATTAATTATTAATTATTAATTTCCCTCAGATCTCTTCCTTGATCAGATAGTCGTTCCGGGATGGCGAGTTACGGATCACCAGTTCTGCCAGGAATCCGGCGAGGAACAGCATACATCCCAGGATCATCATCAGTATCGCAATATGGAAATACGGATTGACGCCTACCAGCATCGCCGGCACGCCGTTCGCCAGAGCATACCATTTCATGCCGCCAACAACGAGCACAGCGATAAATCCGATCAGGAACATCAGACTTCCCACCAGACCGAAGAAATGCATCGGTTGTTTGCCGAACTTATTGAGAAACCAGAGGGTCATCAGATCCAGATAGCCGTTCACGAACCGGTTCAGACCGAATTTGGAAGTTCCGAACTCTCTCTTGCGGTGCTGCACCACTTTCTCGCCTATCTTGGTGAACCCGGCGTTCTTAGCCAGATACGGGATATAACGGTGCATCTCGCTGAAGACCTCGATGTTCTTCACTACCTCCAGACGATAGGCTTTCAGTCCGCAGTTCATGTCGTGCAACTGAATGCCGGTCACTCTGCGCGCTGTAGCGTTGAAGAGCTTGGACGGCAGGTTCTTGGTCAGTTTGTTGTCATATCGTTTCTGCTTCCATCCGCTTACCAGATCATACCCCTCTTCCTTAATCATACGGTATAATGCCGGTATCTCATCCGGACTGTCCTGCAGGTCGGCGTCCATCGTGATCACCACATCGCCTTGAGCAGCCTTGAATCCGCAATACAGCGCTGCGCTCTTGCCGTAGTTCCGCCGGAAACATATACCATGCACATGTCCTTCCTCCTTTGTACTTTGTACTTCGTCCCTTTGTAACTTCTCTATCACTTTCCACGACTCGTCCGTCGAGCCGTCATTGACATAGATAATCTCGTAGGAGAATCCGTTCTCTTTCATCACTCGCGCGATCCATTCGTTCAGTTTCGGCAGCGATTCCGCCTCGTTATAGAGAGGCACAATAATTGATATATCCATAGATAATAATGATTTTATGCACTGTGTGTTTTGCGCGTCACGATAGACCGCATCGTTAGGAAGAAGTACTTCACATCCGTTCTGAACGGGTGCTCCATATATTCCGTCAGATATTTGTCTTCGCTTGCGAATAGTTCTTCGTAGGTCTGCGGATGGTCGATGTAGAAAGGAGGTATCAGCCCCGGCTTGCACTGGGTCCTCTTCTCCTGCAACCATTCCGGATAGGTGTCAAACATCGTTTTGCTGAGCGGCCGGACGCCTACTAACTTCACGTCGCCCTTGAACCAGTTGATCAGCATCGGTAACTCATCCAGCCAGTATTTGCGCATAATCTTACCCCATGTAGTGATCCGCCAGTCGTCGTTGCTCTTATCCGCTATATCCATGCCTCCGCGGGCGTCAAAGACGTATTTCTGGATATACTCGGCATAAGGGTGCATCGTACGGGCCTTGTAGAAATACCGGATCTCCTTGTTCTTGCATACGCGTGCTAACTTGATCAGCGGACCATAGACCTTGAATTGCTCCTGGGGATAAGGCTGGGAATGACGATGGGCAAACACATATTCGATATGCCCCATCGGTACGATCTCATCTACTTCGAATCCGCAATAATAGAGCCGTCCTAACACCTCTGTCTTGCTCAGCATACGTTTCCGTCCTTTGGTCACGTCGTAATAAAGCCGGCTGGTCAGCATCAGTCTGGGCCATACACGTTTCTGGATGAAATAGAGCGTATAGACGATCCAGTTGATACCCTTGGGGTATCGGGCAAGTATCTTGGATTTGATATACTCCTGCGGCCGGTAGCAACATACATACCTGCCCTCGTCCGGCAGTTTCTGGTTTACGATACAGAACCGCCGGTTGATACCCTTGGCGTCATTGAGCAGCGTCAGATCCACAATCGTCTCATATTGATAATCCGGTATCTGAAGGAATGCAAACCTATTACGGTCGCATACCACTTTCGTCTGTGTGGAATCGAGCCGCGCTTTCTTACGCAGCATATAGTAGTCCGCTTCTGTCGTGACGGATAGCACCGACTGATGTACCGCTTCGATGGATGTCTTGTTTCGTTTCTCATCGGGCCGCGTCACCTTGGCGTTCTCGCGCTGCTCTATCTGCATGGCGGGAACGGTCATGTTCGTCGCGTATTTCCAGTAATGCTCTATCAGCACCACCACCGTCTCTATTCCGCCTACGATCAGAATTGTCCATGTCGCTACACGCGGCGAGAGGTTATACGCCGTCTGCGGCAGCAACCACCAGCATAACCCTATCAGGATACCGGCATCCGCTACCAGCGACACCATTGCCTGCCAGAACCACATCTCTTTGTATGACCGGTATAACTGCACCACGAATCCCACCAGCACCCATAGCGCAGCCAGAATACCGAACAGTGCCCAGTAATGCACTATCTCGCTCTTGTTGGCCACCCATCGCCATAGCATGCATAGCAGCACCGCTATCACCCATACGATGATATCTACCGCTATCCTCCTTTTCCAACTTTCCCTGATCATATCAATTATCTATTATCTATCGGCGCAGCCGAAGCAATTATCTATTATCAATTATCTATCGGCATAGCCGAAGCAATTATCTATTATCTATTATCTATCGGCATAGCCGAAGCAATTATCTATAATCCCTTCATGATTTTTACCCCAAAAGCTCCTATCCGATATAATATCGGTTTAGCGATATATAGAAACCGTCCGTGCTCTACCATCTTCCCACCAAACCGTTCCTTAAAATCCCTTACACCATAAGGCACACCCGGCACACCGGCTCCCATAAAATCACACCGTGCTATCCCATGTTCCGCTGCATAAACCATTCCTGCGTAGGTTGCCATCACCGATGGATATTGCTTCTCATATTCAGCATCTCTTCCGCATTCAAACCACTCATACACACATCCTCCATCAACTACGATCATACTTCCACCTATGATCTTCCCCTCATATCGTACCATCAAGTATGTAGCTACGCCCTGACGATATGCTTCCTCAAAGAACGATACCGGAAAGAGCGGTGTCTTTACTTTGGCTTGGTACATACGTTTCAGAATGGCATACCATTCGCATATCTCCTCTTCTGATTGTGCATTTGATATTGTTACGTCCGCTCTTTGTGCCCTGCGTACTTGTTTTCGCCGTGTCTCGCTCACTCTGCTCCACATCTCATCCGCATTCGTGCAATCGACATGAAAGTTTAGATGTGGCTGATATTCGAAGCCCGCCTTCTCAAATGCGCTTTTCCATCTTTCGTAACTATTGAAATTACGTGTCTCGATGTATATCGGACTCATCAATTCATCATTATTAAGCAACGAAGTTGCATCATTGCGCTTCTGCGCACCATTGCGAATAGCCTCAAGCAATTCGCTCACTTCTTCTGAACTTGCATCGTCCGCTAATGCCGGCCCGCCGATAATGATTGCCCGGCGGGTAAAGAATTGTTTGATCGGATTCTTCTCCACCGTCACATACCCAACGCAAATGGCACGGAGCACTTGCTCGTGCAATGATGGAGTGCTGGAATGCTGCGCTTCGCTTAATGATGAATTGTTTGCAACAGCAACCACGAACGGCACAAATAGTTCCGGTTGCGACGCGAAAAACTCATACGCCTCTGGCGTCTGAAACCACGTCCCTGTCCTACTCTCCCGCACCAATCTGCTCCATTCGGCCCGGTCTATCTCGTCATATGTCAGAATCCTACAAGACACAAACTACAAATCACAAATTATCAATTCTTCACTCATCAATATACTTAATTATCTCTCTGATGATCTTCTCACTTGCATGTCCGTCACCAAAGAGCGGCGGGAAATGCACTGGTTTACCGGCTAACTCTTCATATGCTTTTATTATCCGCTCATAATCAGCGTCTGCAATGATTCCGGCACCGGCATCAACTATCTCCACCCATTCTGTCTCTGGCCGCAGGATAACGCATGGTGTACCATAGAAGAATGCTTCTTTCTGTACGCCACCTGAGTCGGTCATCACCACCCTCGCATTCTTCTCCAGCCGGATAATCTCGAAGAACGAAGCCGGATCAATAAGCTTGAGCTTTCCACCAAAATCATCAATCTCCAATCTAAAATCTAAAATTTTTTTTCGTGTTCTTGGGTGACATGGAAAAACAACGTCCACACCGCTTGCAGCTATGTCCCCAAGCGCACGGAAAATAGCACGCAGGTTCTCCGGATTATCGGTATTCGCCGGACGATGGATCGTAGCTAATATGAAGTTGCGATGACTGAGTCCCATACGCTCGATGATATCGCTTTTTATATCCGCCATGGAGGAGAAATACATCGAGTTATCATACATCACGTCTCCGGACAACACTACCTTCTGTCCCCGCCCATCCGCAAACTTCACACGACATTTGATACTATCAAACCCTTCCGCCTGAAGGTTCTGCAAGCCGGTTTTAGTAGGCGTAAAGAGCAAAGATGACAGTTGGTCGCAAACGATTCGGTTTATCTCCTCCGGCATAGCCATATTGAATGACCGCAATCCGGCTTCTACATGGAATACCGGTACATGAATCTTACTTGCCGCTACGGCTGCCGCCAAGGTACTATTCGTATCACCATAAACGACCACCCCGTCATAATGATTCCTCGTTAGGGTATCCTCTACTCCCTCAATTATCTTTGCTGTCTGCACGCCGTGCGAACCGCTGCCTGCATGCAGGTTATAATCCGGCGCAGGAATACCTAATTCGCGGAAGAACACCTCGCTCATGTTGTCGTCATAATGCTGACCGGTATGCAGGATATGTTCTTCTACCTGTCCGGCAAATTTCTCCCGTATCGCTCTCGATATCGCCGCTGCCTTTATTATCTGCGGCCGAGCACCTATGATGGTTAATAACTTTATCATTATTATACTTAATTTACAAGGTTTGTCTATCTTAGGAAAGTGCAAAAAATGCACATTGCTTTTTTTCGCCCAATTTACCTTCCGCAATGTTTGATGTTATAGATAGGCCGCACGCCGAATCTGATCACAAAGCGCATAGCGTTCTTCTGCAGGATACTGCTTTAGCAACCGATAGACATCTACAACCAACGCCTTCGCCTCCTTATAGACATTCAGTGTTTGGTAGGAGTATTCGTTCATGACTGACTTCGTATGTATGGGGTATGGTGTGCGGTGTATGGTGTTACTTTTTTAGTCGTTTTTTGACAGTTATGATACTGGTAGTTAAATAGTTTCATTTTTTATCACTCTTCTAATATTTCATCTATTTTTCTTACTACATATGCATGACTCGTTGGTGTTCCGATTTCGTCTTTCATATGCCGTATAATCTGCCGATGAGCATACAGCGTGCCGAAGTGTGCCAACTGCTCCAATGCTGCTTCTGACGCCAAAATATACCACCCTTCCCCTGTCTCAACATTAGCACGTCCTCTATACCCCGTATTTCCGTTTCTCCAATAGACAGACTCTACCATCTTCTCTCCGTTCTCATTCACCCATATCCACCTACTCTCATTCGATATTCTCCAACCTAACTGATTGATCAATGCTGGATTTATCGTAAGCCATTCGGATTTTTTTGCATTCCCTGCGAAATAACCCTCATGCATGTATATCATCGATGTACTACCAAAGAACAGCATCGGTTCGCTCTTCTTGGTCTTGCACGAGATCTTCATATAGAAATTCTCGTATGCATTGGTATCTCCTGGCTTTATTAAATAACTCATCTCGCCTATCACATACCTACCATCTATTTGCAGAATACGCTCTGACAGTCTCTTAGATTGAGTGGCGTCGTATTCCCATCCTCGACTGACACTATACGCTCCCTTTTCAGCGATCCGTTTGACAAAATCCGGCTTCCCCTGCTCCGGAATATCAATCACAGCAAACTCCCTGGTCATAAATCGACTATCATCGTACTCCGCAACTACTCCTCCGTCTATCAACTCACCTGCCACTTCCATGATAGAATCCAATATCGGCATCGATCGAGGTCGACGGAATGGATAGCGCAATACGATCGATTCATAATGCGCCATCAGTTTTTTCTGCTCCTCATCGTCCCATTGCTCATCCACCCCTTTTTGCTTCAATAGTTGATAAGCACGAGTCGCGATATGCTCCTCCTCTATACCTGTGCAATCCGACAAATAATGGATAATATGCTGCCCCACGCTCATTACACTTATCGCATCATCCCAATCTACATACCCGTCCCAAAACTCATGCTCTTCCCACTCAATCGTTGATTGCACTGGCAAAGCCAAGTCATAAATAGCCGGAAGGGGCTTATACTCTATAGTTTGAACTTCTTCGCCTATATCCTCTAATATAGTACGCGCGAAGAACCGTAACTGATAGTTACACGTTGCCTCATTCTCTTTTGCTATCTCTCGGAATCCCTCCAAGTCTCCCGCCAATTCGCGTACATACATACCCACTTCCAGTATATCCCGTACTGAGCATAGCTCTTCGCGCATCAGTTGCACTACGTCCACTCCGTCTGTTACCATGCGTGCCAATAGCATCTTTGCTCGATCTGACATATCTATTATAGGCATTTCCGCGATATATATCAGCCATTTAACTATCGCCTCTTGTACACCATCTTTATTAGGTTCAACCTCAGGATTATCGCATATTTCCGGACTTCCCTCTCGCAGAATGCCATTCATATACCGCTCCTTCTCCGCGTAAAGACGCATCACATCTACATCGCCAATCAGCAGTTCTGCAATCTCATCTATCACCGACAATGAACCGATTCCAACACCTTGACTTATATCGTCTGCTAACTGACGCATCGTCATTTCTCGACCCTTCTGCTCATCCATCTTCATCAGCAAAGCGCAGGCATTCAATCTTGTGCCACCGTCATTACTTCGGCTCCAGCCATATATATTGGACACCCTCAATGCATCCACTGCTGTGTCCCAAGCCTCAACTCGCCGACCTTCTGATAACATCCTCTCTGCTTTGGTCACTAACCTGTCTGACTCACGGAACCACTCAGCATCATTATCTATATCTTTTTCTTCCAGTTCCTTCGTTTCTTCCTGTGAATGCTCCATCGCATCTAATTTAGTCAGCATCTCATCTTGTGCTTTCTCCAAGCACTGCGTGGACACCGCCTGACGCAACTCCTCTAAATACCCTTCAAAATGCTCTCCTAACAATATTTTCCCTCTCTCATATACCTGCTCCAGCAAATCCGTATCCACCTCATACCAATCACTCATCGTGAATAGATGTATCTGATTGAAATATCGTAATACTGCTCTATACTCCTCTTCCGTCCGCACGGCTGCCAGCAGTTGTTCTATCAGCACCGATGACACACCCTCAAAGTAACTGATCTCGCTATCCAGTAACCAGCGCCCTAATTTCAACCCCATTCCGATATTCAGTTCCATCGTTCCTCGGAATAGTCGCCTCCCCGCATCCTCCGCAGTCCTAGTTTCGCAACTCTCTGCTATACCATGCAAACGTGACGTCATCCAATGTAAACGCGCTACCGCTCGCTCTGGATTACTTTGATTGGCTTCGCATATCCATCGTGCCATTACTGTCGGCTGAAAATCTTTCCGATAACCGACCCCCAGCGATTCCACCATCAATTTTCTAAACGACTCATAAGCGCGTTCATTATCGCCCAATAGCCCCCATGCCCTACCTTGATAAATCGCCTCTTCTTGCTTCTGTGTCAGATCCAAGCCGTCGAACATCTTCTCCTCGATGCGTTCCAGCATATTCCGAAACCATTCTGCATCAATTCCGGCTTGATATAAAGCACATGCTATCTTCCTTACATCTCTTTGCTTCGCTTTCCAGTTATCGGACAGATACAATTCTTCTACTACCGCACCTACCTTCCGCACGGTCTCAATACCGTATGCTCCGGCTACCTGTACCATGTATTCATAGAATGCACCTCGATGCTCACCCAGCATATATGCATACTCATTACTACCCATCCATGAATATCGGTCAAAGAACGTCAGGTAGTACTTCACGATCTGCATCAATTCCCAGTCATTTGCATCCGCCTTTCCTGCCCTTCCTCGCAATATAGCCAAGTGATAAATCATCGTGAGATATTGTTTCAGCGTCTCTCCGTCTTTTCCACGAATCTCATCCGGTACTAACTCTGACGTACTCAACACTTCGCCCAAATAACTCTTCAACTCAACGTACAACATCCGAGATCGAATCTTGTCAAAACGCTGCGAGGTAGTATCGCGAGAGGTAATAGCGTCTAAAGCCTCCCATCGTACTTGCTCTAAATAGTGAGCAATCGTATCATTATCCATACCTGCTTGCTGTGCAAGGATTGCCATCTCTAGATAGGTCTTATCCCACACCGGACCGGTATATGCCTCTAATATAGCCTGTAGTTGTCCAT
>JAEEGL010014605.1_pt1 | contig 19681 bp, 16 predicted proteins | sample 9134231 | NCBI WGS metagenome assembly JAEEGL01 (sample SAMN16246548, study PRJNA631951) | gut metagenome | biome: gut microbiome; feature: rumen; material: fiber-attached | host: Bos | place: Iran: Karaj | collected 2018-10 | reverse complement strand
CAATCGCCTTCCTTATTTTTTTATCATTAAACCTTAGGTTTATTTGTATTCTTCTTCAAGCTTTGCAATTAATGTATTAATTTCGCTTAAAGCGTTATCATAAGAGACTTTGTAGCTTTCCTTTGTCTTTCTAATTGTAATTTCGATTTCATTGTTTTGAAGAGACTTTGGAGAGATAACAACTCTGATTGGCATACCCATTAAGTCAGCATCGTTGAACTTAATACCTGCACCACAGTTTCTATCATCGAATAATACATCAACCTTATTTGCTTCTAAATCTTTATATAACTTGTTAGCCTTCTCTGCTACGACTGGATCATCTTGTCTTAGAACACAAATATGAACTTGCCATGGAGCTACTGAGATTGGAAGGATAAGACCATTGTCATCGTTTGATTCTTGAGCGATAGAAGCAATAGCTCTACCAACACCGATACCATAGCATCCCATAATTGGATTGAAAGCTTGTCCATCAGCACCTGTAACTGTCATATTCATAGATGCAGAATACTTTGTTCCTAATTGGAAGATGTTACCAATTTCAATACCATTTTCAATTCTTAAATCGCCACCACAAATTGGGCACTTGTCACCAGCTTGAACTTTAGAAATGTCATAGTAGTCTTTAACATCGATATCTCTATCAAAGTTGAATCCTGTATAGTGGAATCCTTCTTTGTTAGCGCCAACTACCATTCCCTTCATACCTTGAAGTGATTTATCTACAACAACTGTAATTGACTTGTCTAAATCTTTTGGTCCGATATTTCCGCAAACTACTGTAGATGTTTCGCCACCTTCATAAGCAGCAACGTCCATCTTAATAACCTTCTTTAACTTAGCTTCGTTAACTTCTAAATCGCCTCTAACAAATGCGATAACAACTTTTTCTTGATCGCCCTTTACTGCGAATACAACAGCTTTAGCTGTTTGCTTAGCGTCAACGCCTAATCTCTTTGCAACTTCTTCGATTGTCTTATCAGCGCCTGTATCAACTAATGTTAATTCAGCATCTGCAAATTCTGGTTTGTCGATAACAGATGTAGCAACTTCCATGTTTGCTCTATAATCGCAATGATTACATAGAACGATTGAATCTTCACCAACTTCTGTTAATAACATAAATTCGTGAGCGATGTTACCACCCATCATACCTGAATCTGATTTAACATCGATAAATCTCTTTAAACCAATTCTTCTGAAGATGTTTTGGTAAGCCTTGTGCATCTTCATGTAGTAATCTTCTAAATCTTCCTTTGTTGCGTGGAATGAATAAGCATCCTTCATTGTGAATTCTCTAACTCTGATTAATCCACCTCTAGATCTTGCTTCATCTCTGAACTTTGTTTGGATTTGATAAATCATCATTGGAAGTTGTGTATAGCTTGAAATAATGTGGTTAGCCATATGAACCGCAGCTTCTTCATGAGTCATACCAAGTAACATATCATGGTTTGATCTATCCTTGAATCTAACCATTTCGTTTCCGATACTTGTATATCTTCCAGATTGTTCCCATAATTCACGAGGCATTACAACTGGGAATAGAACTTCTTGTCCATCATTAGCATCCATTTCTTCACGGATGATCTTTTGAATCTTTTGACTCATCTTTTGGCAAGGCATAGTCATAGAATAAATACCATTTGCCACTTGCTTAATAAAGCCAGCTCTAGCAAGAAGAATGTGAGATTTGATCTTTGCATCTCCTGGAGCTTCCTTAGTTCTTTCACAACATAACTTACTTAATAACATGTTTTACCTCTTGATTTTAAATCGTGATAATAATATCACTTTGAAATATGCTTTGACAAGCATATATATAAAAGCAAAAATCGAGCCGACTTGCGACTCGATTTTATTTACTTTTGGTTAAAGATTAATTAGTCTTCATCCTCTGCTACTACGATCTTTGCAGTCATAGCAAACTTCTTAACTGATTCAGAGCTTGATTGTGCTGAATCCTTTGTAGAATAACTTTCGCCATAATAGCAAACGCCTGCACCAGCACCCTTAAGAACGAATCTCCAGTTACCGAACTTATCTTTATCGATAAAGAAGTTGTCTAGGTAGCAAGCCTTCTTAAATGTTGTGATAGCATCTTCACAAGAATCTTCTGAAGCATAATAACGGCTGCAGAATAATAATTGTCCATTGTTAGCAAACAATGAGAAGTAGTAACCTCTGTCTGCACGACCATTAATTTCAAACTTACCAAATGTCTTTGCTGGAGCCTTAAGAACTTCGTCCCAGTTAACACCTGTACCCTTGTTGAAGTTCTTCTTAGCTGCTGCGAATGCTGCTTTCTCTTCTGGATCTTCAACGCATTCACAAACTGTTCCTAATAAAGCATCTCTCTTTACTGATTCAATAGCAGCTTCTGCTTGAGCACGAGTCTTGTATCCTTCACCAACATATCTCTTGTTGATAACGAATCTCCATAGTTTTCTCTTATCTTGGTAAACAGTTGCTGTACCTGTTTCTAATGCTTTCTTAAATGTTTCAAATCCAGATTCAGCTGTATCTAATGAAGCGAAACCTTGGCTTTCATACATTAATTGTCCGTTAATAGCAGATACTTCAAAATGATATCCATCAACTCTTAAATCAAATTCAATCTTACCTGCGTTCTTAGCTTTAGCAGCTGGGGCCTTTTTAGCTGGAGCCTTAGCTGGCTTTTCTTCTTCCTTTGCTGGTTCTTCAGCTGGAGCTTCTTCTTTAGCAGCAGCTTTCTTTGCTGGAGCCTTCTTAGCAGCAGCTTTCTTTGCTGGCTTTTCTTCTTTAACTTCTTCTGCTGGAGCTTCTTCCTTAGCTGGTTCTTCAACTACTGGAGCAGCTTCTTCCTTTGCAGGTTCCTCAGCCTTTTCTTCTTCAACCGCTGGAACTGGAGCTTCTTCTGCTGGAGCAGCTTCTTCTTCCTTAGCTGGTTCTTCAGCTGGTTCTTCTTTAACTTCTTCAGCTACTGGAGCTGCAACAACTTCTTCTGTTGCTGGAGTTTCATCTTTAACTTCATCTTCAACTGCAGCTTCTTCCGCTGGAGCTTCTTCTGAAGCAGCTTCTTCTTCACCTTCTACAGCTTTCTTGCTCTTCTTAAATAGGTTGTCGTTCATAATTACGAACTTCTCCATTAAGAATACAATAACAAAGTCTGCGATTGAATATGTAATCATTGACATTGTTGGAGCCCATTCCGCAATAGCTGCATTATTCTTAAATAGGTTTGCATATGCTTTTGCTAAAGGTTCACCAATTATTGTTTCAACAATGATTAATGTAACGCACATAATTACATATACCGTCATTGAGAATACTAAATTGTTAACTGCATTGAAAGTTTTCTTTCTATTTAAAATGTAAGAAATAATCTTTGCCAATGTGTTAGCAACTAGGAATGAAATAAATGCTGCTAATGTGTAGCCTTTAAAAATCCAGAAATCCATCTTTTGAGCGTCATCAACACCACAAAGTTTTAATCCGGCTGGTCCAAATTGAACAATTAAAAATTGAACAACGAATGCTGCTAAACTCATTACGATAAATAAAATCAATTGAACAAACGTGCTCTTTTGCTTCTTTTCTTCTGCCATAATACCCTCCATAAGTATATAAATTTCTAAAATAATGGTAAAAACATTATAGCACGCAAAAAATTATATACGCAATATATAAATAACAAAAAATACTTTTAGCCAAAAAAGTGTTAAAAAAATACGACCTCCAAATTTTTGAAGGTCGCCATATTAGAACTTATTTGGCTAGACACAATTTGCTAAATAATACACTTCTTTCACTTGTTCTGTGTCTAATGGCTTGAATACTCCTATCTTTCTTGCGCCATGTCTTGTGCATCTTTCAGCTAGTTCATCAAGTGTTGTTTTATCTAGTATTCCGCAAGACAATTCAGGGATAGTAATTGGCATGTTTAGAGACTTAAAAAACTCCTCTGTTTTAATGATTCCTTGAAGTGCTATTTCTTCATTATTTCCTTCAAGTCCCCACACTTCTTTTGCATATAATGCAAATCTATCAATATTTGTATCCATTACGTATCTGCACCAAGTCCCATAAACTGCACTCAATGATTCGCCATGAGCGATGTCAAATTTTGCACTAATTTCATGTCCAAATTGATGGATTGAAAAATCTCTTCCACCACCTAATCCAGTAAGGTCATTATGAGACAAAGAACTTGCCCACATTACCTCTGACATTGCTTCATAGTTTGTTGGGTCATCGTAAGCAATCTTGCCCCACTTAATAACTGTTTTTAATAGAGCATGTGCTATTGCATCAGTCATATGATTATGTAATATTTCTTTTGGTCCAAAGTATCTATCTATTGTATGCATCATAATATCTGTAACGCCACAAGCTATTTGTTTTTTAGGTAAACTTTGAGCATACGTTGGATCCATTATAGCGAACTTACATCTATAAATATTTGTAGTCAATCCCACCTTTTGAACTGTTTCTTCGTTTGTCAAAACTGCACTGTTGCTCATTTCACTACCAGCTGCAGGAATTGTTAAAACGCATGCAACATCTAAGCATTCACTAAATGGTAATTTCCCTGTCCAAATATCCCAAATATCTCCTGCATTTACAGCACCGATTGCCATAGCTTTTGCTGTATCTATTGCAGAACCTCCACCTATTGCTATTATTAAATCAGCACTGAATTCTTTTGCAAGTTTAATTCCTTCTCTTGTATGCGCCACTGTTGGGTTAGCTTTGACACCTGGAAATCTAACATGTTCTATTCCGAAAGAATCTAATTGATCTTCAACTTCTTTTAATATTCCATTCTTTTCAATTCTATCTGAGCCATAAACGATAACAGCTTTTTGGTCTTCTAAAGCATGCGCTTCTTTTCCTAGTTTGCTAATAGAGCCCTTCCCAAACAACACCTTAGTTGGTGCATAGTAAACAAAATTTTCCATTGTTAACCCTCCATTATTTTTTCTATCAACGCCTTTAGTTCTACGAAATCTTTAACTACATAATCAATAATATAATCGTTTGGAATTGTCTTATTTTCTCTATTAAAGAAAATTGTTTTTATTCCGCAATTAATTCCCAATTGCATATCACTAGATAAAGAATCTCCTATAACGTAAGATATATCTCTATCTACCCCACCTATGTCTTTTTCAATGTAATCAAAGAATTCTTTTGCTGGCTTTCTTGTATTTAATGTTTCTGAGATATAACGCTTAATAAAGTATTTATCCATGCCTGAAGATTTGAATCTAGAATTTTGAATAAATGCTGTTCCGTTTGTAATGACATATAAGTTATGTAACTTGCTTGCCCATTCACAGAACTCTCTTGCGCCTTCTATTACATCATCACCTTTTGCAAGATAATCCCAATAGTCTTTATTGATTTGGTTTAGATCTATTCCCTCTATACCAAATTCACTAAATACCCATTCAAATCTCATTGTAGAAATGTCATCACGAGTAATAATGTTTTGTTCAAATTGTTTCCATGCTTTTAGATTGTTTCTCTTATAGCTTTCAATGATTCCATCATACTTCAATAGATCATAATCTTTGAATGTCAAAAGGATAGCTTTTGATTCTGCTTTATCAAAATCTAATAGAGTATCATCTGCATCGATAAACAAATTTAAGCGCTTCATGCTATCATTCTAACATACATATACACTACGCGCACGATTATTTCTTGACATAGATATTCATTTTATATACAATTTTCTTAAAGCTATGAAGGGAAAGAAGTAATTATATCTATTCGCACAGAGAAGCGCTGGTTGGTGAAAAGCGTAAGATAAGTATAATGAATACATTCTTGGAGCAGTATGGTTGAAGTCTTAGATGTGTAAGCCATAACAGAGACATCTGTATAAATGTTCAAAGGCGCATTTAGCGTGAATTGAGGTGGTACCACGGATTTATTCGTCCTCTATGTAAGTATTTTGACATAGAGGATTTTTTATTCTCTATAAAGGAGGGTTATTAATGATACTTGCAGCTTCAACCTCTAGAATTGTGACTAACGTAATCATGATGGTTGTTTTCTTCAGCCTTATGATTGGTATTGGTCTATACTACAGAAGAAAGGCAGCTAACGTAAACGGCTTCGTTCTTGGTGGTAGATCAGTTGGCCCATGGCTAACAGCATTCGCATATGGTACTTCATATTTCAGTGCCGTAATCTTTATTGGATATGCTGGCCAATTCGGTTATTTATTCGGTGTATCTTCTACATGGATTGGACTTGGTAATGCCTTCATCGGTTCATTACTAGCTTGGTCTATTCTTGGTAGACGTACAAGAATTATGACTCAAAAATTAGATTCTAAAACAATGCCAGACTACTTCGGTAAGCGTTTTAATTCTAAGTCATTAAAAATTGCAGCAGCAGTTATTGTATTTATTTTCTTAATTCCATACACTGCTTCTCTATTCAATGGTTTATCTAGATTATTCACAGTAGCATTCGGATTCAAAAATGAAAATCTTGCTTATGTAATCATCGTATGCATTATGGCACTACTTACTGCTATTTACGTAACAGTTGGTGGTTATATGGCTACAGCTATGAACGATTTCATTCAAGGCTTCATTATGATTATTGGTATCTTAGCAGTTATTGCTGCTGTTCTAAATACACAAGGCGGATTAACAGGTGCTATGCAAGCCTTAGCTACTAGCGAAGGTGCTGGTTGGGAATTTGCTTCATTCTTTGGACCAAGACCAGTATTCTTAGTATTCGTTGTTATCCTAACCTCTCTTGGTACATGGGGACTTCCTCAAATGGTTGGCAAGTTCTATGCTATCAAGAATGAACAAGACATTAAGAAAGGTACAATCATTTCTACAATATTCGCTATCATCGTTGCTGGTGGATGTTATTTCTTAGGTGGCTTTGGTAGATTGTTCTATGAAACACCAGAAAATGGCAAGATTATATTTGATGATATCGTACCATCAATGCTAGAAAAAGCAGTTACTTCAGATATCTTAATGGCTCTTGTTGTTATCCTTGTATTATCTGCTTCAATGTCTACATTATCTTCACTTGTATTGACTTCTTCATCTACATTAACACTAGATTTAATCAAAGGAAGCATCGTAAAAGAAGAAAAGATGACAGACAAAAAGCAAGTATTAATTATGAGAATCTTCATTGCAGTATTCATCATCATTTCAGCTGGTATTGCTATTATTCAAAAGCTATTTAACTTCAGTGAAATCGCATCATTGATGGGTATTTCTTGGGGTGCTTTAGCTGGTGCATTCTTAGCTCCATTCATGTTTGGTCTATACTGGAAGAAAGTTACAAAGTCAGCTGTATGGTCAAGCTTTGCTGTTGGTTTAGCAATCATGATCTTCTCACTAATCTACAAGTTAGCAGGATGGAACTTCTTAGTATTCAAGCTATCTACAGGTGAATCATTAGACTTTGCAAATGCTGTTGTAGCTGGTGCTATCGCAATGATCGTTACAATCATTATCGTTCCTATCGTTTCTCTATGCACATATAGATATGAAAAGAACAGAGGCATCCTAAATGCTACTTATGTAAGCGAAATCTTTACATGCTATTCTGGTAAGGTTGTAGCTAATGCAACAGAAGCAATTGGTGAAAAGGTAGAAGAACCACTACCATACGTTTAATCTTTAAATTAACGCATATTGGGGCCACAAGGAGAAATCTTTGTGGCCTTTTGCTTTTTATAAACTATTTGCGCAATTATATATTCTTATAGTATTATCAAGATATTATTTATAAAAATTTAAAAAGGTGAGAAATTAAAATGAAAGTAGAAGCTGGAAACATTGTTGCATTCGTTTTATACTTTGCAATCGTTATCGGAATCGGTATTTTCTTCTTCTTAAAAGATCGTAAGCTAAGTGGCGAAAAGAGTTTCTTTTTAGGCGGAAGAAAAATGAGTGGTATGGTAGCTGCCCTTTCTGCAGGTGCTTCAGATATGAGCGCTTGGGTATTAATGGGTCTACCAGGATCAATCTATTTATATGGTATTGGTCAAGTTTGGATCTCTGTTGGTCTATTAATCGGAACTATCCTAGCATGGTTCTTAGTTGCTCCAAGATTACGTAGATACTCAATCTTAGCAAATGACTCAATCACTATCCCACAATATTTAACAAATAGATTCTTATCATCAAAGAAGTCTTTACAAGTTATCTGTGCTGTAATCTTCGTTATCGTATATTGCGTATACGGAGCTTCAAGTATCAGTGCTTGTGGTACTCTATTTAAGACATTATTCAATCTTGATGAAAGAATTGGTATGACAATCGCTACAGTTATTATTATTGCCTATGTATTCTTAGGTGGTTTCAATGCTGTATGTTGGACAGACTTCATTCAAGGCTTATTAATGCTAGCTGCTTTAATGATTACTCCAATCGTTGCTCTTGTTATGTTCAAGACTTCTGGAGCTATCGCAGATGGCACAATCCCTTCAAACTTCTATAATCCATTAGTATCAGGCAAATTTGATTGGGAAAGCTTCTCAACAATTCTTACAGGTCTTGGTTGGGGACTTGGATACTTCGGTATGCCACACATCATCGTAAGATATATCTCAATTAAGTCTGAAGGCGAAATGAAGAAATCTAGAGCTATCGGTATTGGTTGGACAACTCTAATCCTTATCATGGCTTCTGTTGTTGGTATCGTTGGCAGATTATTCCTTGGCGATTCTGCTACAGGATCTTCATCAACTGTATTTATTAAAATGGCTGCTACTGTATTCCCTATCTTCTTAGGTGGTATTATTATCTCAGCTATTTTAGCTGCTTCAATGTCTACAGCAGACTCTCAATTACTTGCTGCATCTTCTGCTTTTGCATCAGATGTATACAAGACATCAATTAGAAAGAATGCTAATGATAAAGAAATCCTTTGGGCTGGTAGAATTATCGTTGTCGTAATTTCACTAGTTGCTTTTGCTATTGCTATGTTAGGTTATGGTGATAAGCCAATCGTTCCTGCATTCGCAACAATTATGACACTTGTATCAGCTGCATGGGCTGCATTCGGTGCTGCATTTGGACCAGTTATCATTCTTTCTCTATTCTGGCGTAGATTGAACTATAAGGGCGCTGTTGCTGGTATCGTATGTGGTTTCGTAGTAGATATCCTATGGATGTTATTATTGAACTATGAATACTATGGTGGCACAAGTGCTATTGCAAATACAAACCTATATGAAATCATCCCAGGCTTCATTGCTGGTATGGTAGCTGCTATCGCAACATCACTTCTAACAGAAGCTCCAAGCGAAGAAGTTACTGCTCTATTTGATAAAGTAACAAACGCTAAGGCTGTTGAAGTTGTTAACGATGAAGTTCAAGTTTCATAATTAAAACTGAAATTATAAATTTGGCAGAGTTTTAAGCTCTGCCATTTTTTTTATAGTTCTATATAATGTGGAATTATATCTTTATATGTCCCATCTATATTTTTAAAGCCTTTTGGTATTGTTCCCAATTGCTTAAACCCTAATTTCTTATATAAATTCAATGCTGGAATATTGTCTGCAACAACTGCATTAAATTGCAGGATTTTGAAACCGCACTCTTTTGCTCTCTTTATACAATCTTTAACCAAAAGTTCTCCTATGCCTCTTCCTCTATAATCTTTTGATACAGCATATGATGCATTGCATATATGAGCGCATCTTCCTACGTTATTTGGATGTAAAATATACACTCCGACAACTTGGTCGTCTTTTGTGTCTTTTGCTGCTATTGTCTTTGTTTGGGCGTTAAAAAAGGAAATGGCTTCATCGACTGTCATTTCCTTATCTTGAGGAAAGGCGATTCCATCTTTAACGACATCATTCCATATCTTTAAAGCGCCGCCTAAATCCTCAGCCTTTAATTCATTTAATATTAACATATTAAGATACTGTTACTCTGATTACAATTCTTCTTCCTGTGCCAGCCTTCTCTTGGATAATGATTAATGCGCTACCCTTAGAAGTTGTATCACCAATTGTAATTCTTTCAACATCATCATCGTTTTGTACGATATTGATTACCTTAGCTCCATCTTGTGCATCGTAATTGATATAGTATGCATCGATGTGTAATTCTTCTGAAGCCTTGATTGAATCTGTATAACTTTCAGCATAGATAGGTCCAACGATACATGGTTCTAAATATCCTTCGATTGTTGCAAATGAACCAGCTGAAGCGCTTGTATATGCTGCTAAGATTTGTTCTAATGTCTTTTCTTCAGCATGAGCATCTGCTGTTTGATCGTTATATCTATCATATACATAACAGTCTGTATATGTAGCAGAATTATCTATTGCAACAAATGCACCTTTATGGTCACCAGTTTGCTTTCCGATGCCACCTGTTGTGTAACATCTTACAAAACTACCACCATCTGTATAGCCAACAAAGCCACCGAAGTTATCTGAAGCAGAAACTCTAATTGTTGAATAACAATTCTTAATTGTTGCACCAATGCTTGCTCCAACAAATCCACCAACTGCCGTTGCATTTGAACTAACAACCAAATCCATACGCTTTGCAACGTCGTTTGAATATTGATTACCTACATAGCAATTCTCAATAGATGCACCGCTATTTACCACTGCAATAAAACCGCCAACTACGCTCTTCATTGCTGGATAATTAATTGTAATTTTTACATCTGCAGAAGAGTTTGTAACAGAATGGCTTTCATCCATATATCCAACTAAGCCACCATATATGCCTGTACTTTTTTGTTCATTTGTTGCTGTTAGTATTGAATCATCCATCAACTTAACAAAATACTCTGAATAATATGAACCATCATCTTTCTTAAATGCATCTGTTGATCTTTCTGCAAATGAACCTAATTTAGTGTATGTATCATCTTCATGTTTATACACTGCCCAATCTGAATCATATTTTTTAGAATTTAAGCTCTTAAAATCACCTACTGATACATATGTTTCTTCCACACTAATTTCGCCTAATGAAATGCAGTTTAAAATCGTAGATTTTCCTATATTTGCCGCTATTCCTGCGCCATAGAAAGCATTTCTAATTGTTACATCGCTTTGGCAATTCTTAATTGTTGCATATCTAGCATCACCCACAATACCACCTACAAATAATGCATTTGCAAATGTACCATTAATATAACAATTTTCAATAACTATATCTGTTGTATTAAATGTTTCGGCTACAATTCCGCCAACAACTGCGCTTGCTTCTGCCTTATTTGAAGCATTTAATATGTATAAATCTCTAATTTGACCATTATTACCTAAAGATGCAATCAAACCTTCAAAATATATATCATCAATTTCAATTGGCGCATATACGATATTTTCAATCTTGTGATTGTTACCATCTAAAATTCCAGTAAATGTTTTAATTGGCTTCCAATAATATCCTTCAGCATCTAAATCTTGCATAATAACGTAGTTTACTGTTGGTTCGTATGCCATATATTGTAAGGCACCAATTGAATCTACTGCATACCAACCATTATGAGCGTTTGCAAATGCTTGATAAGCCGCAATATTCTCTTCTTCTGTACCAGATACAAAGTATCCCTTAATCTTTGAATTTGCATAATCTACATCTTTATCGATATAGATTGGTTTTCTATAAGATGTATATTCACCATCAACTACAACATCATCACCTGTGATTGTTGTTGAATTGATTGCATCAGCTGTAATAGATATTGTGTAGTTCTTACCATAGTAAGCGATATCTGACTTCTTATATGTATATTCTTCACCACTTACTGTAAAGAAGATATCATCAATGTCTTTTTCGAATGAAGCCTTAGAAATTGTGTAGTAGATTGTTGGATCCTTGTCAAATTCAACTTTGTTGAAGTCAGCATGTGTACCAACATAATATGTTGTTCCTACATCGAAAGATGTGAATGACTTATATGTGTAATATACAATGTCTGGATCTTTTGTAGCTAAATCAGCATAACGTCCTTCGTATGTATATACGCCTGCGCTATATGAGAAATACTTTGTTGTTAAATCTGTATCATCTAATGTATCTCTCTTTCCTTTTTCAACGTATCCAGATCTTACTAATGTATAAACGCCACCATCTTCTGTGTAGTAATCATTCTTTGTATTGATTACTGTACCTTCAGCAACTTCTGTGTAATGAACTTCGCCTAGTGCCTTTGCATAGTAAGCTGTTCCATAGTTTGCTGTACGCTTTACATAATATTCAACACTATTTTCTAAATAGCTTGTTGTAATTCTTGTATATTCATGACCATCAAATGTGTAATATTCTAGATTTTGGTCATAATCTTTTGTATTCTTTTCATAGAAGTATCCATCTGTGCTTCCTAATTCTTTCTTTGTGTAATATGTCTTTGTATCATCATATTCACCATCATATAATGTGAATTCAAATGTTCCGTTCTTTACCCAAAGTGTTTCTTGAATTGTTGGCATAGATGAAGAATTGTCAGCCTTTGTTGTCTTTAGTGTAATTGTGAATGAAGCTAACAAATCTGCATTTTCTGTTTCAAATGAAAGTTCCCATTTCTTTGATGTTGGGTTGTATTCAAATTTAACCTTTTCTGGATCAATTGTTTCAACGTTGCTTAAATCAAAGTTTTCTGCTCTTTCAGAAATTTCACTTGTCATATATACTTCGCCATCACCGATAGCTCTTAATAAGCAGTAATATTTACCATATCCTTCAAGTCCCATAGATGAGAATGCATATGAGTTAGAAGTTGTTTGGTATCTCTTTGGCCATTGAGCACCTGTGTCGCCAATCTTATATACGAATAATTCATATGCTACGCTTCCTGAAACTGTTGTCCATGTAATTGCTGTAGAGTTAACTGTAGCAATTGCTGGAGCAGATAATTGCTTAGAGATTACATAATAATTTACGCCTGCATCTGAGTTTGCATATTCAGTCTTTGTTGAATCAGGAATTGCTTTAACTTGAATTGTATACTTTCCAACGTTTATATAACTGTCGTTATCAAAGCTGAAAGATAATGTGTCTTGATAATCGTTATGGATAATATTTCCAGAACTATCTTTTGTTACTACTAAATATGAAGATGCATTTTCTACTGCAGTCCATGTAGCAACCTTATTGTCCTTGTCTACAGATACTGTTGGCTTAGATAGCTTTTTGCTCTTAACGAATGTATATTGAGCATATTCACTATAAATAGTTGTGCCACTTTCATTTGTTCCAACTGCTCTTACTTTAATTTGGTAAGTACCAATTTCAGAAATATCTAATCTGTAATAAATTTCTGTTGTTGTTTTTGCTTCTTGTTCATCAACTATAATTTCATAAGATGATGCACCCTCTACAGCGTTCCAGCTGATTGTAGATCCGTTAGCGCCTAGATTTTGTGGTGTATCTAATGAACTCTTATCCTTATTCTTGTTATCATCACAAGCAATAAATGCTGTTAATGCAAAGATAACTAATATAGCGATTACTAAAAATTTAAAATATTTTCTCATTGCAATCCCTCGCGTGCGTAATTATACAAATATAATAATATCAAATGCGCCTTTAAAATTCAATAAAATATTACGCGCGCCTATATAAATAGCCCTTCGCCAGGGCCATAAACTTCTTCTATAACTTCATTTAAAACATCTTTTGAATCGGTCTTAACAGCAATATAATAATCCCTACCAAATTCTCGAACATGCTTAACTAAATAATCATTTTCAAAATTGATAATAAAATAGGTACCCTTTTTCCCTTGAATTAATATGTATTCAATGCTATTTCCATCTTTGTAATAAACACAATCTGCTCTTTTTGCAACGGCATCTAATCCCCATAAGTATTGATATCTATCAATAATTTTAGAATTTTGCATATATTTATCCGAATTTAATTCAGCATCTGTCTTACTTAATGAATGTACTTTAATTAATTCGCTTTCTCCGAATCTTTCTTTCGTATTAACATACATAAATGACATAAACCATATTGCGCCAATTACGATAGTTACTAAAAATATTGCTAATATTGAATAACCTATTGCTTTCTTCATACTTAAGAATCCCCACTTATAAGAGTAAAGTATTATCCTTAAATTAATACTAAAAAATTGGACAAATAATGACTAAATAGCGTTGACTTGATGTGTAAATTTTGATAAGATTTTTATAAGAATTTAGGGGAAGAGGTACATATGGATTTTGCATACAAATTAAGAAAGTATCGTAAAGCAAAGAAAATGTCTCAAGCAGAACTAGCTAGTTTTTTAGGATTATCTCAAAGAACAGTTTCTCACTATGAAAACGGAAGTGCTGAACCTTCTTTACAAAGTCTATATGACATTTGCACTACTCTACAAGTATCTGCAGATGAATTATTAGGCATTGAAATCGAGAAACCACTTTACTAATACCGGAGGCATTTATGGATATCAATTTTTTTAAGAAAGAAAAAATACAAGCAATGAAGGAAAGAAACAAGGACGCTATTAATGCCCTTGATTTAATTGTTAATAAGATTTTATTAGCATCAATAGATAAGCGCGCTAAGGGTGAAGAAATTAACGATGCAGATGTTGTATCTATTCTTCAAAAGTGCGAAAAAGAATTGATCGAAGAAAAGGAAGGATTCATCAAAGCTAACAGACCTGATTCTGTAGCATCTTTAGATGTACAAATCGCTACTGTTCAAAAGTATCTTCCAAAGTTAATGAGTGAAGATGAAATTAAAGCTGAAATCGAAAAGCTTGATGATAAAACTATTCCAAATGTTATGAAGCACTTCAAAACAAACTTTGCTGGTAAGTGCGATATGGGACTAGTTAATAAAGTTCTTCGTTCAATGTAGCAAGTAAATCTTGTATGTAAAAATTAAGTGGAGATTTCATCTCCACTTTTTTTATAGTCCTAATAACTTTTGAGCGTTTTTATAAAGTATCAAATCCTGCTCTTCTTTTGTAAATGGAAGTGACAAGAATTTATCTAGCATCGTCTTATGATCTCCCCATGGAGAATCTGTACCAAACAATACTTTATCTACACCATGTCTTCTAACAATCTTTACTAAAGTATCATCATCACAAAGTTTCAATGGCTCCCCTGTAGATAATCTCTTTGTATTACCTAAAGAGAATGAAATATCCATATATACATTTCTTCCAGCAATCTCCTCGTAGACATCTTCCCAAAGGCCCCAGCCTCCAGTGTGCGCTAAAACCAATTTTGAGGCTCTATCGCCGAAATGATCCAAAACATTTAGAATTTGCTCAACCCCTGTATGAATTGGCTTAGGAAGCCCTATATCAAGGCCGGCATGAACAACAACGATTAAATCTTGTTTGAAAGCTTCATCCATTATCTTTATATATCTTTCATCATCGAAAAATGTTTCTTGATAATCTGGATGGAACTTAATTCCCTTCATGCCTAATTCTTTTATTCTAAAGATTTCATCTTTATAGTTTTCATAATCTGGATGCATTGCGCCAAAAGAAATTAAATTTGGACAAAGTGTTGAAATGACAGCTGCATTAGTATTTATGTGTTCAACTTGCTTTGCTGCTGTTGCTACAGGAAGGACAACTCCTAAATCGTATCCTGCGTTTCTTATAGAATCGCTAAGACCTTTTAGCGTGCCATCCGTATATGCAACAATATCTGCGCACTTTGTTAGTTTATCAATTGCCTTTTCTGCAATCTTATCTGGATAAAAGTGATTATGAAAATCGATAACCATTAAAGACTATGAATCTCCTCTTCTGAATAGAACTTATGCGTTTTTTCAATAATCTTTTCGGCCTTCTTATCATCAGATGTTTTTAGAAGAATTGATGCACTCTTTCCAGATGTTAATGCGTAAGCATATTGAACATCAATGTTTTGCTCTTTTAAAGCCTTTAGTAATGTATTTAATTCGCCTTGTTCGTTTTCAAGCTTAATAGCCATAATATCGTTTACAACTGAAGCGAATCCCTTTTGTGCTAAAACTTCTTGAGCTTTATTTGGATCAGATACGATCATTCTTACAACACTATATGATGTGCTGTCAGATAGACTTAGAGAGAACATATTGATTCCGTTTGTAGAAAGAATATCTGTTAACTCTTGAAATTTACCAGATTTATTTTCAATAAAAATACATAATTGCTTAACGAACATTTTATGCCTCCTTAGGTCTTAAGTCTCTAACTCTCTTTGCCTTACCTTCAAATCTTTGAAGTGTGTTTGGATTTTCAATTTGAATCTTTGCATCTAATCCAAGGATGAACTTAATCTTATCCTTGATTGTTCTTTCAAGATTTGCAAGGAATGCTACTGAATCTTGCATCTTAGCTGGATCTAATTCAACTCTGATTGTTAAGATATCTGAACTTCCGTTCTTCTCTACAACTATTTCATAGTTAGGGCCAATTCCATCGATACCTAATAGAGCTTCTTCGATTTGTGATGGGAATACGTTAACACCACGAATCTTTAACATATCATCTGTTCTTCCTGATAAGTTTTCCATTCTAACTGTTGTTCTTCCGCACTTACACTTTTCGTAGAATAATCTTGAAATATCTCTTGTTCTATATCTAATTAGAGGAAGAGCTTCCTTATCTAGACAAGTAATAACAACTTCACCCTTTTCGCCAGCTGGTAAAACTTCACCTGTAACTGGGTCAATAACTTCGATTAAGAAGTGATCTTCGTTTACGTGCATACCGCATAGATATTCACATTCACCAGAAACACCTGGTCCAATTAATTCGCTCATACCATAGTTTTGAGTGATTAACATATCTTCGCCATATACCTTATGAAGTTCTGTTCTCATAGCTTCAGTTAATAATTCTGAACCTAAAAGACCAATCTTTAACTTTAAATCTTTCTTTGGATCGATACCAATTTCTTTTGCAACTTCTGCAATTCTCATAGCATATGATGGAGTTGCAACTAATAATGTTGAACCAAAGTCTTTCATATATAGTAATTGCTTTTGAGTATTACCTGTAGAAGATGGGATAATAGCAGCTCCAACCTTTTCAAGACCATTGTGTAGTCCTAAAGCACCTGTGAACATACCATATCCAAAACAGATTTGTGCTATATCATCTTTTGTTGCACCACCAGCCACTGCTAATCTAGCAACACATTCTGCCCACATTTCTAAGTCTGCTTTTGTGTAAGCAACTACAGTTGGCTTACCTGTTGTACCAGATGAAGCGTGAATTCTTACGATATCGCTCATTGGAACCATAAGCATATTGAATGGGTAGTTATCTCTCATTTCTTGCTTTGTTGTGAAAGGAAGTTTTTGAACATCCTTTATTGTTTGAATGCAATCTGGTTTTAAACCAAGATCATCCATCTTCTTTTTGAAGTATGGAGCTCCTTCGTACATTCTCTTAACTAATTTCTTTAATTTTTCTAATTGGATTGCCTCAATCTCTTCTCTTGGCAATGTCTCTTCTTTAGCCCAAATCATTAATTAATCCTCTCTTATTCTCTTTATTGAATCAATAACAATAGGTGTTAGAGGTAGATCATCATACCATCTAAAACTTACTGTTTTAACATTTGAAATATCGATAGCAACCTTTTCAGATTCTTCATCAACTAATTTTCCAAATGCAGCGTATTGTCCATCTAGATGTGGAGTATCGTCTACGCAAATGAAGAATTGTGATGTAGCTGAATTAGGATCCATAGTTCTTGCCATAGATAGAACACCTAGAGTGTGCTTAATTGGGTTCTTAACTCCGTTAGCTGTAAATTCACCTTTAATAGGTGTTGTACCTCTCTTTTCTTCAAGAGTTTGGTACATACCGCCACCTTGAATCATGAATCCAGGAATTACTCTATGGAAAATTAGTCCAGTATAGAATCCTTTATCTACTAAATCTAAAAAGTTCTTACAAGTGATTGGAGCTTTATCTTCGTAAAGCTCAGCAACCATCTTTCTTCCGTCAATTAAATTAATTTCTACTTTTGTCATATTACACCTTATAGTTCGTATCCAACTTCAAAAGCCTTCTTGTTAATATCAATAGTCTTTTGTGGAACTGTCTTTTCAATAACGTCTAACCATTCTTCTTTCTTGAAATCCATATGCTTAGCAGCAACACCTACGATAATTGTGTTGAATACTCTTGTGTTTCCAAGTTTCTTGGCTTCGTCCATTGCGTTAACTCTAATAACGTTATATTTCTTTGATAAATCTTCGATGATGTTTTCTGGGTATGTGAATGCTCCAGTAACAACTGTCATTGGGTCGATTCTTTGATCGTTAACGATCAATACTCCGCCCTTCTTTAAGAAGTGAGCATATCTTAATGCTTCTAATCTTTCAAAAGCAATAAGAACATCTGCCTTACCTTCTTCAACGATTGGTTCATAAACCTTATCTCCATATCTTACGAAAGTAACAACTGAACCACCACGTTGAGCCATACCATGAACTTCAGATAATTTAACATCATATCCAGCAGCAGTAATAATACCGCCCAAAACTCTACTAGTTAATAATGTACCTTGGCCACCTACGCCAACAATCATAATATTCTTAGTTTCCATATTATTTGCTTACCCTCTCTATTGCTCCAAATTTACATCTTTGCATACATAGACCACATCCATTACACATAGTGTCATCTATAGCAACTGTTCCGTCTGCCTTCTTTGTAATAGCAGGACATCCTGGTACTAAGCACATTCCGCACTTCTTACACTTTTCTGGAAGTGTTATACACTTGCCCTTTGGAACATAACTCTTTAGAAGTGCACAAGGAGATTGAGCAATAATAACGCTTAATTCATCTTTTGCAATTTCTTCTTTAATTACTTTCTCTAACTTTTCTTGGTCATAAACGTCTACAACTGTAACGTTCTTAATACCCATACCTCTACATAATTCATCTAGAAGGATTGGCTTAACTTCTTGTCCCATTAATGTCTTACCTGTTGCGGCGTGATCTTGGTGACCTGTCATACCAGTTGTTGAGTTATCTAGAATCATAACTGTAGCTGTTGATTGGTTGTATACCATGTTCATTAATGAGTTAACACCTGTATGTAGGAATGTAGAGTCACCAATAACTGCTACCCAGTTCTTGATGTAATCCTTACCCTTAGCCTTTTCCATACCATGAAGTGTAGAAATAGAAGAACCCATACAAACTGTTGTATCAATAACAGATAATGGAGCAACAGCACCTAATGTGTAGCATCCGATATCACCAGCAGCATGAATCTTTAATCTCTTTAATAATGAGAATGTTGCTCTGTGTGGGCATCCTGGGCAAAGGATTGGTGGACGTGCTGGAGCTTGAGCTGGAGCATCGAATTCTGTTCCCTTTCCTAAGATTGCTTTAGCAACCATGTTTGCACTGTATTCGCCTTGAACTGTGAAGATTTCTTTACCTACGCAATTGATTCCCCAAGATTTAACTTGTTCTTCAATAACTGGTTCTAATTCTTCAACGATATATAACTTTTCAACTTTGCTTGCGAATTCTTCGATTAACTTTCTTGGTAGTGGGTGAACTAAACCAAGTTTTAATACAGAAGCTGTAGGTAAAGCTTCTTTAACATATTGATATGGGATACCAGATGTAATAACACCAATCTTTGTATCATTGTATTCTGCCTTATTGATTGCAAAAGATGATGCATCATTAGCCATATCTTTTAATCTCTTTTCAACAACTAAGTGTCTCT
>JAEEGL012722792.1_pt1 | contig 19682 bp, 15 predicted proteins | sample 9134231 | NCBI WGS metagenome assembly JAEEGL01 (sample SAMN16246548, study PRJNA631951) | gut metagenome | biome: gut microbiome; feature: rumen; material: fiber-attached | host: Bos | place: Iran: Karaj | collected 2018-10 | reverse complement strand
CTTCTCCGATACGCCGCTCCGGCGTCATCAGATTCAGCTCCTCGGCCAGAAGCTGATTCACCAGGGCGCTGCGGCTGCAGCCCCGCCGGTGGGCCAGCTGGTCCACCGCGCGGACCACATCCTCATCCAGCATCAGACTGAACAGCGTTTTCTTCATCTCCTCCGCCCCCCTCTCATCCTTTCGGTCCCATTATACTCTGCATCTTTAATTTGTCAAGTGGATTATATAATATTCTTCACGAATTTTGTAGAGTCATCTCCGGATTATTTGTGAAGGCACGAAGAATCGGCCTGTTTCCCAAGGGAAAACAGGCCGATCCGCCCAGTCATTTGGAGGAACTGTCCTTCGCTTCAGCGAAGGTGTTCCAGATAGTACGCGGCGCTCCGAAGTCCGTCAACGGCGGCGGAGACGATACCTCCCGCCCATCCCGCGCCCTCCCCGCAGGGATAGAGGCCCCGAAAGCCCGGTGCCTGCCGCGTTTCATCCCGTAGGATCCGCACCGGGGAACTGGACCGGGTCTCCGGCGCAGTGAGTACCGCTTCCCGGAGGGCGAAGCCGCGAAGCTTCCTGTCCAGCAGGGGCAGCGCCTGCCGCAGCGGGCGGGTAATAGCTTCCGGCAGGACGCGCTCCAGGTCTCCCCAGCGCACCCCCGGCAGATAGCTGGGGCGGATCCGGCCGGAAGCGGCGGAAGCCCTGCGATCCAGGAAATCCCCCAGAAGCTGCACCGGCGCGGCGTAATTGCCGCCGCCGTAGGAAAAGGAGAGCCGCTCCAACTCCCGCTGCCAATACATTCCGGCCAGCACTTCCTTTCCGGGGAACTGCTCCGGGTGAAGGGAGACCAGAAGGGCACTGTTGGCGTTTTCCCCGGCACGGCCGGAATAGCTCATGCCGTTGGTGACGACGCCGCCTTCTTCGGAGGCTGCGGCTGTAACATAGCCGCCGGGACACATGCAGAAGGTATAAACCCCGGTCCCCTCCGGAAGGTGGACGGCCAGCTTGTAGGGAGCGGCTCCCAGAGCAGGATGTCCGGCCCAGGAGCCGTACTGTTTCTGATCCAGCTCCCGCTGGAGATGCTCCACCCGGACTCCCATGGCGAAGGGCTTGGGCTCCATGGGCACTCCCCTGTCCAGCAGCAGCTCCATGGTATCCCGGGCGCTGTGGCCCACGGCCAGGAAAAGCTCGCTGCAGGGCAGCTCTTCCTCTCCCGCCCGGGTACGGACGCGAAGGCTGCGGAGCGAGCCGTCAGTTGCAGCGAAATCGGACAGGCAAGTGTCAAAGCGGATCTCGCCGCCCAGGGAAAGAATACGGTTCCGCAGATTCCGCACCACATGGATCAAAACATCGGTACCCACGTGGGGCGCCGCGTCCCAGCGGATCCGGGCCTGGGCGCCGAAATCCACCAGACGGTGAAGCACGTAGGCCGCCTCCCTGCCGCCGATCCCGGAATTCAGCTTCCCGTCGGAAAAAGTCCCCGCGCCTCCCTCTCCGAACTGAACGTTGCAGGAGGGGTCCAACTGCCCCGTTTCCCGAAACAGCCGGACCTTCCCGCTTCGAAGCTCGACTTGGCTTCCCCGTTCCAGGACAAGGGGGCGAAGCCCCGCCTCCGCCAGAGCCAGGGCAATAAACATCCCCGCCGGACCGAAGCCGGCCACCACCGGGCGGCTATCCGGCTCCCGAAGGGGCCTGGGCAGGGTATAGCTCTCCTCCGGGGCCAGGGCCGCACGGTCCCCGGCCGCCGCCAGAACGGCGGCCTCCTCCGGCAGGCGTACATCCACAGTATACAGAAGCCGCAGCTGATCTCTCCGCCGGGCATCGATGCTGCGGCGGACGACGCTCATCTCCAGGATCTCCGAAGCGCTGATCCCCAGTGCCTCTGCCGCCAGGCGCCGCAGCTGTTCCGGCCTGTCCCGGTCCGGGCGCAGACTCAGTTCACGAATCCGAAGCATCGCTTTTTTCGGCGGCAAAGGCTCCTGCCAGCCTGCCGCTGGACCAGGCCCACTGCAGATTGAAGCCACCGCAGTCCCCGTCCACGTCCAGCACCTCGCCGCAGGCAAAAAGGCCGGGGCAGAGACGGCTTTCCAGCGTCAGCGGGTCAAATTCCCCGGTACGGATGCCTCCCACCGTCACCTGGGCGTTCTCCATGCCCAGATTCCCCGTAATGCGGAAGAGGAAATGCTTGGCCCCGTGGGCCAGGAGCACCGCTTCCTCCCTCTTCAGCCGGGAGAGGGGTTTTCTCGGGTCCAGGCCTGCGGCATTGACCAGAACGCGGCCGATCCGATTCTGTACCGTTCCAACAAAAATATCTTCAGTTAAGAGCAGCGGCGTCGTCCGGCAGCGGGCAAGGAGCAGTTCGACCAGCGTCTCCTCCGGCGTCCTGCGGATCAGGTCCAGAGAGACCGTGGTCTCGGGTTCGGAGAGAGCAGGCCGGGACACCTCAAAAATCGCCGGTCCGGAAAGGCCGTAATCCGTAAACTGCACCTCTCCGGCAGAGCTTCCCAGGAATCCGCCCCTGCCGAAAACCCTCACAGCGGCATCCGCCCGGATACCCTTCAGGCTCCGGCAGCAGCCATTGTCTGAACGAAGCTGCACCAGTCCCTCCCGGAGTGGTGTCGTACTGTGCCCAAGCCACTCCAGCAGCCGATAACCCAGGCGGCTGCCCCCAAAGCGCTCTCCGGCCAGGCCGCCGCAGGCGACGATGACCCGGTCAGCAAAGCGCTTTTCCCCCTCGGTGACCAGGAGAAAGCCCCGCTCCGCTTTCTGGATACGCTCCACCTCGAAGCCAGTGTTCACCCGCACCCCGGAAGCCTCCAGGGCATAGCGAAGCACATCGACGACACTGCCCGCTGTGTTGGAGAGAGGATAGATCCGTCCGTCCTCCTCCGCCACCGTCAGGAGTCCCATATCCCGAAAATGCTTCAAAGTCTCTGCGGTACCATAGCGCAGGAGCGCTTCCTCCGGAAAGCCCGCCTCTTCTCCGTGGTAGTGTTCCGCAGAGGCGTGGAGATTGGAAAGGTTGCAGCGTCCATTGCCGGTGACGGAGAGCTTCCGCCCTACCCTGGCTTGACGCTCATAAAGATCCACCGCAGCGCCCCGGGAAGCGGCCTCCAGGGCTGCCATCATCCCAGCGGCGCCGCCGCCGATCACCGCGACTGATACCATTGCCGGTATCCTCCTACAGATTTTCCAGGGGCAGGGAAAGCCGAACGGCAAAGCCATAGCCGACGACAATGGTAAAGCTGCCCCCCGCGTTTTCGGCGTACTGCCGCAGATGCCTAAGGCCAAAGCCTTCGGTGGGAGGCTCGTCCGGCACCTTTCCGTCGTTCCAGACCTCTACCACCAGCATGTTGTTCTCCACCCCGGTAAGCAGCCGGATGCGCCTGGCGCCGCCGTGCTTCATCCCATTGGTTACGCACTCCTGCACCATGCCGTAAAGAAAGCCGATGCGGTCGCTGCTCATGGGCGTTTCAGCCGCCGTCTCCAAATTGGAAAAGTCGGTGGCGATGTTGATCTCCGAATCCTGCTCCGTCTGTCGGCAGCAGAGAGTCAGCAGCTTTTCCAGCTCGGAAATGGTCATGATATTGCGCTCGTCCATCATACGCACACTGTTGCGGATGGTCTCCATGCTCTCCCGCATGCGCTGGATGGCCCGCTCGGTTTTCTCGTCTGCGGCCTCCGGTTCCGTGGGACGCTGGATTTTTGCAGCCTCCAGGGCGAAGATGGCCGCCGTAATGGTGTGCCCCACGTTGTTGTGGATATCCCGGCTGATCCGCTCCCGCTCCTGAATGCGGCCCCGCAGCTCTGCGGTTTCATTCTCCAGAGAGAGCATTTCGTTCTCCCGGCTGGTCCTGTAGAATTCTCTGATGACCTTCTGCGTTCTCCGGTTGAGGACCTGCGCCAGGAAAGCGAAGCATAGGTAATAGATGCATTGGGGAATGGCGGTATCCACCATGACATAGCGATAGCCGAAGGGATTGCGGTAATACATGGGAAGCAGCAGATAGCTGGCCAGGAAATGGGAGGCAAACAGGGCCGCGATGGACAGGATGCAGGTATAATAGCTCAGGGGCTGGTTGTAATACATGGTCACCATGGCGGTGGGAAAAGCAAAAAGGAGCAGGGCCTGAATGTTGAAGATCACATAGCAAAGGCCGCTGGCCAGAACGTTGCAGGTCATGATCAGGTATTTTATCCAGCGGCCCCGTACACGGCAGACCAGCACCAGAAAGGGCGGCAGGCAGAGGACCGAGACCAGAGCGACCTTCCAGTAGATCTGCGTGGCGAAGGAATAAACCCCGAAAACGCCCACAAGCTCCAGCAGATAGATGAGAGCGACGATCCCCATCTCGTAAAGGCAGATCATGGCGGTGCTCTCGTTGATCTGGAATTCGTTTTTCAGCCGAAGCTCTTCATAGCTCCGGTCACGGATCATCCCTTTACCTTTCATTCCGGGAACTCCTTGTCAGCGTAACGGCCAGAGCAGTCCGGTCCCGCACCCCAAGGGCGCCGTAGATGTTGGAGAGGTAATTTTTCACGGTTCCTTCCGTGATGTGAAGAACGGATGCGATCTCCCGGTTGGAGCGGCCGTCCTGGATCAGGCGGCAGATTTCCCGCTCCCGCTCCGTCAGCTTTCCGTACCGTTCCTGGAATTGGGCGTGCTTGGGATCGCTTTCCGTATAGTCCGTGCCCATCCGGCGGGTGCTGCGATGAAGCACCGACATCACCTTCTGATCCAGCACGGTATGTCCCGATGCCACCATGCGGGCAGCCTCGATGATCTCACCGGAGCTGAAGCTTTTCAGAATATACCCGTCCGCCCCCTCGGACAGGGCGGAGGTGATGCTCTGATCGTCATAGTAGGTGGAAAGGACCAGCATCCGCACCTCTGGCATGCGCCGCTTCACTTCGCCGATCAGACGCACACCGCCGATGCCGGCCATATTCAGGTCCACCAGCATCACATCCGGACGGATATGCTCGTGATCCAGCTTGTCCAGGGCTTCTTCTGCGCTGACGGCAGTCCCCACGACTTCAAATTCCTTGTCCGAAGAAAAGAACACGCCGAGGCTTTCCAGCAGCAGGCGTTCGTCATCTACAAAGAAGATCTTGATCGACATGCGGCATCCCTCCTCATTTGTTTATTATGACATATACCGAGCGGCCCTTGCAAGTTATTTTGCGATTTTTCACAGATTTCGTCGGCAATTCAGGGTGTCGGAACGGCGGGAAAGGTTGACTTTTTCAGGCATATAACGTACTATATAACCAATCTGAACAGGATAACGGAGGTCTATCATGACAGAGTACAAGCTGACAGAGAAGGAAAACTACCTCATGGCCATGCGGGGCGAGTTCCCCGAGTACCTTCCCAGGTGGGACATGTTCGGCTGGGGGGTGCGCAGCAGTGCCACCGCCCATTTTACCAAAGTTCTTCCCAACGGCAACACCGTCAACGAGTTCGGAGTCGAGTCCATCTCCGTTCCCGATGCGGAGGGCGGTTCCATCCCCGTTCCCGGCAAGTTTCTGCTGGAGGACATCACCAAATGGCGGGATGTGATCAAAACGCCCAGCCTGGAGGGCATCGACTGGGAGGCGGCCGCCCGGCGGGACCTGAAGGACTTCGACCGGAAGAACAAGCCGGTAATGAGCCACATCGGCGGCTTCTTTCTGACCCTGGTCTCCTTCATGGGCTTTGAGAACGGGCTCTGCGCCATGTACGAGGAGCCGGAGGAGGTCAAGGCCCTGTTCCAGTATCTCCTGGACTACTATCTGGAGGTATATAAAAACATACTGTACTACTACAAACCGGATGTCATGAGCATGGGGGACGACACCGCCACCAAGAACAATCCCTTCTTCTCTCCGGAGATGGAAAAGGACCTGCTCCTCCCCTTCCAGAAGGCGGAGGCGGACCTGGCCCACGACGCGGGCATTCCCATCCAGATGCACAACTGCGGGCGCTGCGAGGACTTCGTAGGCGACTGGGTGGACATCGGCATCAGCGCCTGGGATCCGGCCCAGACGGACAACGATCTCCTGGGAGTGAAGAAAAAGTTCGGCCGCAAAATGCTCATTGTGGGCGGCTGGGACTACTCCGGCCCCGTGAGCCACCCCGGCAGCACGGACGAGTTTTTGAAGGACGAGCTGGTGAAATACGTGGATACCATGGCTCCCGGCGGCGCCTTCGCCTACTTTACCCGCTTCCTGGGCAAGACCGGAGACCCGGAGGCGGCCAGGAAAATGAAGATCATGAACGACTTCTACTTCGACTACGCAAGGGACTGGTACAAGAGAAACGGATACGTATGATCCGTCATTCAGGGCACGGGCGCCGCAGAATAAGCGGCGCCCGTTTTCTTCAGCTCTTCTCCGCGTTTTGAAACAACTGCTCTACGCGCTGCTTCAGGGCGGGATGGTGTTCCAGGGCGGGATCTGCCCGGAGCAGACGCTCCGCTTCCAACTGCGCCTCCTTCAGAACGTCCAGGGAGGCAGAGAGGTCCGCAATGTGCAGGCTGGGAAGGCCGTGCTGCCGGGAACCAAAGAAGTCGCCCGGTCCCCGCAGCTTCAAATCCTCTTCGGAGATGCGGAAGCCGTCGCTTTCCCGCACCAGCGCCTCCAGGCGCTCGGCGCTGACGCCGCCGCCTTTGCCCCGGAATAGAACACAGTAGCTCTTATGCTTTCCCCGGCCCACCCGGCCCCGGAGCTGGTGGAGCTGACTCAGGCCGAAGCGATCGGCGTTTTCCACCACCATGAGGGCCGCGTTGGGCACATCCACTCCCACCTCCACCACCGTGGTAGAGACCAGGATCTGTGTTTCCCCGGAGACAAAGGCGGCCATGGCCGCTTCCTTCTCCTGGGCTTTCATCTTACCATGGAGCAGGCCCAGGCGGTACTGCGGAAAAACCTCGGTCCGCAGGTATTCGTATTCCTCTGCGGCGGAGCGGAGGTCCGCCGTATCCTCCTCCCCCTCCTCGATAATGGGGCAGACGATGTACACCTGCCTCCCCTCGTCCACCAGCCGGGCGATGAAGCGCTGGATCCGGGGGCGCATATCTTCCCCCACTGCGTAGGTATCCACCTTCTGCCGTCCGGGCGGAAGCTCGTCAATGATGGAAACATCCAGGTCTCCGTAGAGGATCAGGGCAAGGGTCCTGGGAATGGGGGTCGCGGACATGACCAGCACATGGGGGTCGTTGGTCTTGGCTGCCAGAGCGGCCCGCTGCTGCACGCCGAAGCGGTGCTGCTCGTCCGTTACCACCAGGGCCAAGTCCCGGAACTCCACTCCCTCGCTGAGAAGGGCGTGGGTCCCCACTGCAAGCTGGGCTTCTCCCAAGGCCAGCTGCTCCTTCGCCTCCCGCCTTGCCCTGGCGCCCAGGCTCCCTTTCAGTTGCGTGACCCGGATCCCCATGGGCTCCAGCAGATCGGAAAAGGTACGGAAATGCTGATCCGCCAAAAGCTCTGTAGGGGCCATAAAGGCGGCCTGGTGTCCGGCCCGGCAGACGGCGAAAATGCAGGCAGCTGCCACCATGGTCTTTCCGGAGCCCACATCCCCCTGCACCAGGCGGTTCATGGCCCTGCCGGAGGCCATGTCCCCCAGGGCTTCCCCGATGGCCCGGCGCTGGGCAGCGGTCAGGGAAAAGGGCAGTCTTTCGGAAAAGTCCGCCGTGTCCCGGGCCGGGATCGTAAATCCGGCGGAGGTCCGGCGGCGGTTCTTCATGCTGCCCAGGGCGCAGGCCAGGGTGAAAAGCTCTTCAAACACCAGACGCTGTCTGGCCCGGGCGGCGTCGCGCATGTCCGCCGGGGCGTGGATGCTGCGATAGGCTCCCTGGATATCCATGAGGCCGCAGCGGCGAATGGTGTCCTCCGGCAGAAGGTCCTTTACTTCGCCGAGACATTCGGAGAGACCCTGCTCGATGGCGTTTCGCAGCGCCTTTTGCGTGATACCCGCCGTGAGGCGGTAGACCGGAACGATCCGGGCCGTGGCGCTCCCCTCCCGGTCGCTGCGCTCGAAGCTGGGATTCAGCAGATTCAGCCGATTACCGAACTTCTGAAACTTCCCGTAAAAGGTATAGTGTTCCCCGGCGGAGATGCTGTTTTTCAGATAAGGCTGGTTGAAAAAGGTGACCTCCGCCGCGCCGCTGTCGTCCGCGATGCGGAAGCGGGTGAGGTTCATCCCCTTGCGGATGCGGCTCACCAGAGGCGTGCTGATCACCACCGCACGGACGCAGGCACTCTCTCCGTCACCGATCTCATCCAGATAGCGGATCACGCTCCGATCCTCGTAATCTCTGGGGAAATAGGAGATCAGGTCATACACATTGCGGATTTCCAGTTTTTCCAGAAGCTTTGCGCGCTGCTCGCCAATGCCCTTCAGGTACCGTACACCGTCATAGAGCTGCAATGCGCTTCCCCTCCCGTTCATTTCTCTCCGTGCTTGATCTTATCCCAGTAGACTTTGGCAGCCTGCTCTGTCTTGTTGTCCCCGTACTCGTAGTACCTGGCATCCCGGATGGTATCCGGAAGATACTGCTGCCGGACCCAGTGATTGGGATAATCGTGGGGATAGAGGTAACCCTGCTCCCGCTCAAAACCGGCGCCGTCGGCATGGACATTCTGCAGTTCCCGGGGCGGAACACCTCCCTTTCCCGCCTTCACATCCGCCATGGCCCGGTCGATGGCCATGACCACGGAATTGGATTTCGGCGACGTTGCCAGAAGGATCACCGCCTGGGCCAGGGGAAGCCGGGCCTCCGGAAGGCCCAGCTGCAGGGCGGAATCCACGCAGGCCTTTACGATGGCCGCCGCCTGGGGATAAGCCATGCCGATGTCCTCGCTGGCAGAGCAGAGAATCCGGCGGCAGGCCCCGGCCAGGTCCCCCGCCTCCAGAAGCCGCGCCAGATAGTGCAGCGCAGCGTCGGGGTCGCTCCCCCGCAGGGACTTCATTAGAGCGGAGACCGCGTCATAGTGCTGATCCCCCTCCCGATCATACTTCATGGCGCTTTTCTGAGCGATCATCTTTACGTCTTCCGGACCGGCCGTGACAGTAACGCCGTCGTTCTTCGCGCCGTAGAATAGCAGCTCCACGCCGCTGATGGCCTTCCGTACATCGCCCCCGCAGCCGACGCAGAGACCCCGGAGGACCTCCTCCGTAAAATCCGCCCGAAGCCCGGTCTTCTCCTCCATGCGGCGGATGGCCCGGAGAACGGCACTCTCTATCTCTTCCGGGGAGACGGGCTTGAACTCGAAAATGGCACTGCGGCTGAGTACCGCGCTGTAAACGTAAAAATAGGGGTTTTCCGTGGTGGAGGCGATGAGGCTGATCTTGCCGTTCTCGATGTATTCCAGCAGGGACTGCTGCTGTTTTTTGTTGAAATACTGGATCTCGTCCAGGTAGAGAAGGATGCCGTTGGGAGCCAGCATGGTATCCAGGCTGCTGATGACTTCCTTGATGTCCGCCGTTCCGGCCTGGGTGGCGTTCAGGCGGCGCAGGGTCCGCTTCGTGGCCCTGGCGATAATGCCGGCCACCGTAGTCTTCCCCGTGCCGGAAGGGCCGTAAAAGATCATATTGGGCGCCTGACCGCTTTCAATGATCCTGCGAAGCATGCCGTCGGGGCCGAGAATGTGTTTCTGTCCCACGACTTCATCCAGTGTCGTGGGGCGGAGCTCATCTGCCAAAGGTCGCTGCATATCCATCACCCCTGCCAGTATAGCATATTTCCCGGTGGAAAACCACGGCGAATCATGATATACTGCGGAAAAGCGAAAAACAGAGGGGGACCCGCCATGGCCTATATTGATGAGATCATCCGCCTGCTGGAGGAGGAATATCCCGCCGCCCTGTGCAGCCTGGACTACGAAGTGGACTGGCAGCTGCTGTTTTCCGTCCGCCTCAGCGCCCAGTGTACCGACGAGCGGGTAAACATGGTGACTCCCGCCCTATTTGCCCGCTTCCCCACCCTGGATGACTTTGCCGGGGCCAAGGTGGAAGAGGTGGAGGAACTGATCCACTCCTGCGGCTTTTATCACGGCAAGGCCAGGGACTTGATCGGGTCGGCCCAGATGCTGCTGCGGGACTATGGGGGCGTGGTGCCGGACAGCATGGAGGAACTGCTGAAGCTGCCCGGAGTCGGGCGGAAAACAGCCAATCTGATCCTGGGCGACGTATACCACAAGCCCGCCGTGGTGACCGACACCCACTGCATCCGCATCAGCCGCAGGATGGGACTCACCACGCAAAAGGAACCGGTGAAGGTGGAGCGGGACCTGGCGGCCATTCTGCCTCCGGAAAAATCCTCGGATTTCTGCCACCGGCTGGTGCTCCACGGGAGAAAGTACTGCATGGCCCGAAAGCCGAACTGCGAGGCCTGTCCCCTGACGGACATATGCAAGAAGATTATGTAAACTCTAGAGATCGAAAAGAGTCCCGAAGCCGAACGGACGGCTTCGGGACAGTTTATTTATTCTGTCGCGTAGTTGGTGAAGTAATTCTGGATGAGGATGACGGGGGTGCCCCGGTCGCCGCTGCCGCTGGTCAGGTCACAGAGGCTGCCCAGGAGATCCGTCAGCTGCCGGGGCGTGGTGCCCTGGGAGGTCATGTTGCCCTTGAGATCGCCGTCCTTGGCCCGGATCCGCTCCTTCATGGCGCTGGCCAGCGCCTCACCGCTGAGGTCCTTCAGTTCGTTGTCGGCAAAGTACTTCATTTTCAGCTCGTTGGGAGTGCCCCGGAGCCCCTCGGTAAACGCGGGAGAGACCACCGGGTCCGCCAGCTCCCAGATGCCGCCCACCGGATCCTTGAAGCCGCCGTCGCCGTAGATCATGACCTCCAGCTTTTTCCCGGTGGCGTCGAAAAGGGCCTGCTGAAGAGTGTCGACAAAGTTCTGGCAGTCCCTCGGGAAGAGCTTCACCTTCTCCTCGGTGGCCTTATTGGCACCCAGAAGGCCGTACTTTTCATTGTATCCGCTGCCGTCCACTGGAGCGGTGAGAAGCTCGTCAAGGCTGAAGATGCGTTCCGCGCCGCCCTCCTTCAGGATGCGCTTCGTACGGACTCGGGTGTGGATATCGCAGTTGATGACGTTCTTCGTATAGTGGAGGATATACCGGGGATCGTTGGAGAAAACGATCTCGATGTTGCTGCCCAGGCTCTTGTAGTAATTCACATAGTCGATGCCGGTAAAGGGGTGAACGGTGTTATTGCCGAAGATGGCCCGGAAGCCCCGCTCATCAAAGCTGTCGGTGTAGGGGTTGATGCCTTTCTTGTCCATTTCCTCAAAGCTGATGAGCCGGTTTCCCACCTCGTCTGCAGGGAAAGAGAGCTGGACGTAAAGCTTCTTGCAGGACATGCTCAGGGCACGCAGAAGAATGGCAAAGCGGTTGCGGCTCAGGATGGGGAATACAATGCCCATATCCTCTCCGCCCAGCTTTTCACGGACATCGGAAGCGATCTGCTGAACGGTGGCGTAATTCCCCTGGGTACGGGCAACCACGGCCTCTGTGACGCCGATGACGTCCCGATCCTGCAGCTGAAACCCTTCCTTCTCCGCAGCCTCCAGAAGACCGTCGCGGATGAGGGTCACCAGGTCATCCCCCTCCCGGAAAATCGGCATAATGATGCCGCGAGAGGTAACGCCCGTATATCTCATGAATCACAGCTCCTTTACAAAATAACATGGAACTGAGAAAGTATACATGGATTCCGGGAGCGTGTCAACGGTCAAGTTCCACAGCCTTCTTTTCCCTTTTTTTCCGCCTTTTGGCACGAATGATCAAAATGACGGCAACGATGATGATCACCAGGGGCACCAGCACAGGGATGGCTCCCAGCAGGAAGAGCACACAGTCTTTCGCTGCTCTCACCACCCACTCGCAGGAATCCCGGAAGCGCTGGCTCAGCTCCTCTCCGAAGGTGCGGGTGATGGGCGTTTCGGGAGTGAGCTCCTTCACCTCGCTGATGTACAGGTCCACGGTGGAATAGTTCACCTTGCTGTCCCAGTTGGTAAGGGTGGTGGTCAGGGACTCAATGTTGTAGCGGACGCTGGCCAGCCGGTCCTCGATGTTCAGCATGTCCTCCACGGTTTCCGCCTTTTTCAGCATGTCCAGCAGCCGCTCCTCCTCGGTGCGGTAGGTGTTCAGCCGGGACTGGGTGTCGAAATAGGAGGAGGTGATGTTCTGGGCCTGGACAGAGGAATTCGTGAGGTTCCCCAGGGCCTCCAGGGCGCCGGTGAAGCTCTGGAACTTTTCCCGGGGTACCCGGATGGTGAAGGAGGCGCTTCGGTAGCTGGGACTGCTGTAGTAGGTGGAGTAATAGTCTTTTCCGCTCACATAGGAGCTTTCCAGAAAGCCGCCGTATTCGGCGATCAGGGCGTAGACCTGCTCCAGAGTCTCGTCAAAGCGGATGGTCTCCACATTGGCACTGCCGCTGTAAATGATCTTGTCAAAGGTCTCTGCCGGGGCTGTGCCGCTCTCCCCGGGCAGGATGGCTTCCCCATAATCGGGAGCGGGAGCGGCCGGGGCTGCACCGCCATAGTATTCGTCGCCGTCCCAGTAGGCTTCATCGCTGATGTCGAAGGCGGCAGGGGCTTCCACAGGCGCAGCCGCCTTGGCCATGGAGCCGCCGGAGGCGGTTTCGGAACTGTTGGATCGACCGCCGCAGCCTGCGGTAAGTCCTGCCAGAAGCAGAATGCTGAGACACAGGGCAATCCATGAAAAGGTTCTTTTTTTCATAAAAACGTCCTCCTTATTTCTGGATTCTGTCCCTTTGGACGCCAAAGGGGCAAAAAAGTTCCGCGGCAGACTGCCGCGGAACCAAATCATAGAAATCAGTAGGCTACGCCCCAGTATACCATTTGTTTTGCCGGTTTTCCGCAGCATGCGCAGGTTTCGCCCAGCTGTTCCTGCGCGAAGGGAATGCACCGGCTGGACATTCCGGCCTGCTCCTTCATGGCCTTTTCGCATTCCAGGCCGCCGCACCACATGGTCTTGATAAAGCCGCCGTGCTGCTCCTGCAGCGCCTTGGCCTCCTCCAGAGAAGAAGCCGGGAACACATGCTCGTCCAGATTCTGCTTGGCCCGGTCGAACAGGCCCTTCTGAACCGCCTTCAGCAGCTCCGGCACTTTTTCCGTCAACTCGTCCAAGGCAACGGGGATCTTTTCAAAGCTGTCCCGGCGGACGCAGACGCACTGACCGTTCTCCAGATCCCGGGGACCCAGCTCCAGCCGCAGAGGGACGCCCTTCATCTCCCACTGGGCGCACTTCCAGCCCAGAGAGTTGTCACTGTCGTCCAGCTTCGCCCGAATCCCGGCAGCCTTCAGGGATGCCAGCAGCTCGTCGGCTTTTTCCAGAACGCCGGGCTTATGCTGCGCCACAGGCACTACGATGACCTGGATGGGGGCCACGGCGGGAGGCAGCACCAGCCCGTTGTTATCGCCGTGGGTCATGATAATGCCGCCGATGATGCGGGTGGAAAGGCCCCAGCTTGTCTCGTGGGGGAACTGCTGGCGATTTTCCCGGTCCGAAAAAGCGATATCGAAGGCACGGGCAAACCCGTCGCCGAAATAGTGGCTGGTGCCGCTCTGCAGCGCCTTATGGTCGTGCATCATGCATTCGATGGTGTAGGTGCGCTCCGCCCCGGCAAACTTTTCCTTGTCGGTCTTGACGCCCTTGACTACAGGCATCGCCAGCAGCTGCTCGGCGCAGTCGGCATAGACCTCCAGCATCTGCTCGGTTTCCTGAATGGCCTCCTCCGCCGTAGCGTGAAGGGTATGTCCCTCCTGCCAAAGGAATTCGCGCCCACGCAGGAAAGGCCGGGTAGTCTTCTCCCAGCGCAGAACGCTGCACCACTGGTTATACTTCATGGGCAGGTCCCGCCAGGAATGGACGACGTGACTCCAATGCTCGCAGAACAGCGTCTCGGAGGTGGGACGGATGCAGAGCTTTTCCGGCAGCTCCTCGCTGCCGCCCAGGGTGACCCAGGCGCACTCGGGGGCAAAGCCCTCCACATGGTCCTTTTCCTTCTGCAGCAGACTCTCGGGAATCAGCATGGGCATGGACACATTCTCATGACCCAGTTCCTTGAAACGCCGGTCCAGCCAGCTCTGGATGTTTTCCCAGATGGCATAGCCGTATGGGCGCAGGATGAAAAGGCCCTTCACGCCGGAATAGTCCACCAGCTCCGCCTTGATGCAGACATCCGTGAACCACTGGGCAAAATCCACCTCCATATCGGTGATCTGTTCGACCTTCTTTTCCTTTGCCATGACCTTAACTCCTTTAAATGTGATACCCGGAATTTTACACGCAAGGGGCGGAAAAGTCAAGGGCGGCGAGCATCCTTCCGTGGGATTCCCGCCGCCCGATCCTTCCGTTCCGGGTTCGTTACAGGCTGACCAGCTGTTTCCAGTAGCCGGGGCAGTATTCCTGCTGCCTCCGATAGGCCTGGGCAGCCCGATATTTGAAATCGGAATGCTCGATCATCCGCCCCAGCTTCGCCAGAACGTCTGCCGCCTCTTCCCTCGTCTCCCGGTGAAGCATATTACCCACCGTCACAAATTTCGCAAAGGCATAGACCGCGCAGAGGCCGGTAAAGGCCCGTTCTCCGTCGCTGGTTCCGCCGACGTGGGGAAAGCTGTTGTAAAACATGTGGTTCACCAGCAGCCGGTCTGCGGCCTCGGTCCAGTAGGGCCTGCGTCCCAGGACCTCCGCCTTTGCCTCCTCATAGCGTTGCAGCAGCTCCTCCGCCTCGCTGCGGCTGAGCTTTTCTTTTCGTTCCACACCGAAGCAGGTCAGAGCCTCGCCGCAGAGGCTACCGGCGACCCGGTTTTTTCCGCTGCAGTCCTGGGTGAGCTTCTGAAGCAGCCGTACGGATTCCAGTTTGCCGCCCGCCTCGTCTTCGCTGCCGCTGCAGCCGAAGAGCTCCGAACCCATCCGGGCAAAGCGTTCCGGGATGCGCTGGCTGCGATCCGACATGATCTCCTCAGCCCTGCGGCAGCGGTACTTCTGCTCTTCGCTCATGTCGATGGGAAAGAGAGGCGCCTCTTCGATCTCTGTCTTGATAAAACCCAGGGGCTCCCGGGAGGAAAACAGCTGCTCCACCACGGCCTCGCAGCTCATGCTGAGGGCGCACTCCCTGTCGCCGCCCACCTCCCGCCGGTTCCGGGGAAAGAGACGGCATACCGCAGGCAGGACCTCCTCCCCCAGGGTGAGCTGCAGACCGCAAAGACCGTCTGCTCGCTGGAGGCGGCATTTCCCGTGCTTATCATGGACGATGTGGGCGTAGCGCTCTTCGTCTGGCGCGAAATTCAGCTGCAGAGCGTTTTTCAGTTCTTCCCGGTATTCCGGCGGGCAGTCCGAGGCCATGATCCTCTCGTACTCTTCTTTCCCGATGGTCACGGGCCAGCCGACACAGCAGCTGTCCCGGCAGTCGCCGCATTTGCAGGCAAACGTGGGATAATAATCCGCAACGGTGTATTTCATTCCTTACGCCTTCTTCTGTCGCATATAGCAGTCGTTTTCCAGACTGCAGCCGCCGCACTCGGTGCAGCCCGGCTGCTGGGTAAAGTCCAGGGCGTACTTGTGCAGCAGAGCCCCCAGGTATTCCGCCATCTCCACCAGCTCCTCCGGCTGACAACGCCGGAAGCCGTACATCTCGCAGTTGTCCATGGGCCGGAAGGGCATCACCGTGGGGAACACGCCGATGGCGGCCATGCGGGCGCATTCCTCCATGATATCCTCCTTCGGCTGGATGCCGCCGATCAGCACGCTGGAGACCTTTCCCCAGCCAAAGAGGCGCACGCCCTCCCGGAACGCCGCGTAGTAATGCTCGTAGCTGATGTGGCTTTTGCCGGGACAGATGCGCTTACGCAGCTGGTCATTGGCGATCTCCAGGTTCATGATGACCACATTGATCCCGGCGTTCTTCATCTCCTGCAGAAGTCCCAGGTCGGAAGGGGGCGCGAATTCCACGGTAATGGACACGTCGCTGAAGGCCCGGATCTTTTTCGCAAGGTCGATCCAGTAGCGCACCATCCAATCCGGGTCCTGATATGTACCGCCGCTGAAATTCAGGATATAGTCCTTGGGGACCAGCGGCAGCAGCACCTTCAGGGCGTCGCTGAGTTCTCCCGTGTCCATGGGCGCGTGGGCCTCTGCCTTCAGGGAGCAGAACTGACATTTCAGCTCCGGCTTGTCATAGCAGCAGGTGGTGCTGGGCCAGATGTTGATGCAGGTCATGCTGTGCAGCCGGGCCATGTCGTCCAGGACCGTACCGGTGTGGGGCAGCTTGGGGAAAAAGCGGATGGGCTCGTCCCAGCCGTTGCCGGTAATGCGGTACGCCCCGTCCCGATATACCAGCAGATAGGGTGATTCGGTGGAAAACTCCTCCGCGACGCTGATGTTGATGTTGGCGTCCCGGATATGGAGATTTACAGCGTGGATGAAGCCCTTGTCGAAGAAATGGGGGTACTCCGCTTCCAGCAGCTTCGCCGTTTCCTTCTCGACCCGCGCGCCGTAGCACAGCAGGTCAGCCTTCAGCTTGACAAATTCCTGTTTCATGATCATTCCTCGCTCGCTTCGATAAACAGCACCATTTCCTTCGGTTCACATTCAGTCCGGTAATCCGGACAGTCCAGGCATTCGGAAAGGAGCAGTTCTCCTCCCGTTTCCCTTGCCCCCAGGGCGCGGAAAAAGCCCGGAGTCCTTGCCGCCAGCCAGAGCTCCCCAGCGCCCTGAGCGGCAGTAAAACGCAGACATGCTTCCGTCAGTTTTTTTCCTATGCCAAGCATCCGCGCCTTCGGCTCTACCGCCACGAAGTCCAGGATGAACCGTTCAAAGCGGCGGGAAACCGTGGCAGCTCCCAGCAGTTCCCCCTCCCGACGGGCAGACACAGAGAAGACCGGGTGGCAGGCATCCTCCCAACCCCCTTCGATTTCGAGTCCGGCGGCACGATACAGCTCTGTGAAAACGCCGTGATCGGCCTCTCTCCTGTATACTGTCTCAGCCACCGGCGTATTCCCCAAACAGGGAAGGCGTATCCTTCCCCTCCCGCAAACCGGCGGCAAACTCCGCCAGGAGGACACCGGAGCGCTCCCGGACGAACTTTACCTCCGGATTGGAGCCGGGATCGATGCCCTTCAGCCGGGAATAGACAAAGGTGACATCGCTGAACAGCTCTCCCAACACGGCGGAATGGGCCATGGAGAGCTTTCCCCGGACCTGCAGCAGGATGGCGGGCATGACCTCGGCAAAGCGGCGGTAATTGGCCAGGGAGAGGATAGTCTCCTCGTCCCCCAGGCGAAGACCCGCGTGCTTTTCCTCCGCCGGGTCGATCTCCTCATGGACCAGAGGGTGCCACACACTGCCCCGCAGGTCGTCCCGCAGGAGGAAAAAGCCGAGCTTGGTCTGCTTGTTCCCCAGCACCCCCTCCAGATTCATATGACTGTCCCGGGGAAGCCCGAAGAAACGGGATACCAGCAGATCGTTCCCGTTTTTGTTGACGCCCTCGTTCCAGAACTGGATAAACTCATCCGCCAGCAGCCCCAGGGTATCGTCGTTGCAGCCCAGATAGAGGAAATCCGTTCCCCTGGCCTTCTGGAAGGCCAGGATAAAGCGGGCCAGAACATGGGGCAGAGAATCCGGATCGCCCAGATCGAAGGCCCGGATCGCCTCTCCGATGCGCCTCCAATACTCCCCGGTATCCATACCGCACACCAGCATGGGCGCCAGGAGAATGGGGGTCTTGTTGCGGCCAAAGCGCCCGGAGACATTATCCGGCATGGGAAGCACCAGGTTCCCGTCCCGCTCCGCCAGCTTTTTCAGGTTTCCTCCATTGGAAAAGACGATGCGCCTCAGCCCGCGGACCGTATACTCATGGAGCTTGATGGTCTCCTCCGTGACGCTGCTGCGGCTGAACTCCATAAAAAGCGTGTTTTCCTCGCTGGCGTCCGGAGGCAGGAGCTTCAGCTGCAGGGGCGAATGGATGACCAGCCAGGTGAGCTTTCGGTGGGGATCGGCGTTGTTCAGGGCGGCAGCGTAGTGACAGAACTGCTCGTTGGCGCCGATGCCCGTAGTCACCAGGTAGCGGAGCCTGCCGCCGGGAAAGTGCTTTGCGAGCTCCTCCCGCAGCAGCGGAGCGGTCTCCGCCAGAAACGCCCGGTGGTATTCTTCCACGTCCTCGTGATACAGGCGAAGGAACGGGTCCGACGCGGCGCCCGCCGCCACCTTTTCCGAAAGCTCCCGCAGCGCGGCATTCAGCCCCTTGGGCAGTTCCACGGCCCCGGCGGGATTCGGGGAAATGTGCAGGTCAAAGAGCCCGGGGAAAGGGCTGGAAAGGCTGCCGGACAAAGGCAGCGCTTCCGTCTCCCCGGTGCCAGTGCCGCCGGAGAGGCGCTGCCTGGCGATCAGTTCCTCCAGACCAAGCTCCCCCAGGGCTGTCTCCACCGCCCCAGGGGAGAGGCGGAAAACCTCGGCCAGTGCATTGATCAGATCAGCGGCATTCAGAGAGGTTTTCAGGGCGCCGGTGATCTGCTCCTCCCGTACGCCTTTTTCCGGCCAGCGCCGAAGAAGCGCTGCGGTAAGAGCGGAAAAAAAGTCAGTCGACATATAGGCCTCCATTTATATTGGGTGCTACCTAATATTGTACCACAGAGCAGGAAAAATACAACCGCTTTTTCGTCCCTTGACGAAAGAAAGGAGAAATGATATCGTTTTTAAAAAGTGCGGGAGGCGGCATATGGAACGAGGATACGCAAAATTGACGGTGACCCGGAAGGCGGAGCGGGACCTTCGGCAGGGACATCCCTGGGTTTACTGCGAGGAGATTGCCGGAACGGAGGGCAGCTGGCGCAGCGGCGATATCGTAGACGTACTCAGTCCCAAAGGAAAGTGGCTGGGGGCAGGGCTGGTGAACGAACATTCCAAGATTCGGGTCAGGCTTCTTTCCCGCAATACCAACGACCGCTTTGACGAGGCGTTTTTCCGCCGCAGGGTGGCCTATGCCCTTCAATACCGGAAGACCGTCATGGGAGACGACTTCTCCGCCTGCCGCCTGATCTTCGGAGAGGCGGACCAGTTCCCCGGCCTGACCGTGGACCGCTTTGAGGAGATCCTGGTGGCGGAGGTCCTGTCCCTGGGAATGGACATGCGGAAGGAACTGATCTTCCGGCTGCTGACGGAGGAGCTGGCGGCCCTGGGCGTCCGGGTCCGGGCGATTTACGAGCGGAGCGACTCCCCCCTTCGGGCCAAGGAGGGGCTGGCGGAGGTCACAGGCTTCGTGGCCCTGCCCGGACTGGAGACGGACCCGGAGGGCTGCGTTCAGATCTGGGAAAACGGCATTCTCTATGAGGTGGACTATATCCGGGGCCAGAAGACCGGATTCTTCCTGGATCAGAAATACAACCGGGCTGCGGCGGCGCGCCTGGCGCCGGGGCGGCGGGTGCTGGACTGCTTTACCCACACCGGAGCCTTCGCCCTGAACGCGGCCAGGGCCGGGGCGGAAAGCGTCACCGCCGTGGATATTTCTGCCGACGCCCTGGCCCATGCGAAGAGGAATGCCGCCCTCAACGGGCTGGAGGAGCGGGTGGAATTCCTGCAGGCGGATGTATTCCGGCTGCTGACGGAGGCCGCTGCCGGGCCAAAGCCCTGGGACTATATCATTCTGGACCCGCCCGCTTTCACCAAGAGCAGCAGCACCCTG
>JAEEGL010702378.1_pt1 | contig 19682 bp, 20 predicted proteins | sample 9134231 | NCBI WGS metagenome assembly JAEEGL01 (sample SAMN16246548, study PRJNA631951) | gut metagenome | biome: gut microbiome; feature: rumen; material: fiber-attached | host: Bos | place: Iran: Karaj | collected 2018-10 | reverse complement strand
TCGAAGCGCAATTCTCTGTACTCAAGAGCTGCGATTGACCATGTTAACAAAATCGCGGTGTTTCCCGGCAAACCGTCCCTCGGTCTTTACTAAAGTATAGCGCAAAGCTTCCCATTTTGCACTGGGTCATTGGTTGTCTGTGCGGCTCGCTGCATGCGGTGTTAACGTCAATCTAAAGACAGGGGACGGTTCCTTGTCTTGACACAATAATCAATTCGTGATATGAATCATTGAGGTGATTACTGTGCCAAGAACAGCGAGAATCAAAAGCAAAACCGGTATTTATCACGTAATGCTGCGCGGGATCGGCAAACAAAACATATTTGAAGACGAACTGGACAAGCAGAAATTCATGATGCTGCTCACCGAGGCGAAACAAAAAAGTCAGTTTTCGCTCTACGCCTATTGCCTGATGAATAACCACGTGCATCTGCTGCTGAAAATCGTCAATCAGGGGACGGTTCCTCGATTGACTTGTGAAGACAGGGGACGGTTCCTTGTCTTCACACAATAATCAATTCGTGATATGATATCATTGAGGTGATTACTGTGCCAAGAACAGCGAGAATCAAGAGCAAAACCGGTATTTATCACGTAATGCTGCGCGGGATCGGCAAACAAAACATATTTGAAGACGATCTGGACAAGCAGAAATTCATGATGCTGCTCACCGAGGCGAAACAAAAAAGTCAGTTTTCGCTCTACGCCTATTGCCTGATGAATAACCACGTGCATCTGCTGCTGAAAATCGGAAAAGATCCGCTGGAGATCATCATAAAGCGGCTCGGGAGCAATTACGCATACTGGTATAATACCCGCTATGAGCGTGTGGGGCATCTGTTTCAGGATCGGTTCAAAAGCGAGCCGGTGGAGGATGCGGTTTATCTGAAAACGGTGATCCGTTATATTCACAACAACCCCGTTAAGGGTGGTTTATCAAAAGATCTGCATTATCCATACAGCAGCTTTGACGCCTACGAAACGAATGCCGCGGGCGGGCTAACGGATATTGAGGAGCCGCTGGATCTCATCGGCAGAGACGAGTTTTTTGCCTTTCACGAAAAGAAATGCAGCGACGTTTGTTTGGATATCACCGAGCAAAAACGCCACCCCGTCACCGAAGAGACCGCCGCGGCGCTGGTACATAAATACAGCAAAACCGCCAACCTTGCGGCGTTTTCCGCATTGCCGCAGGAAAAGCAGGAAAAAGCCATTGTAAAAGCGCACGAAAAAGGTGCGTCCGTGCGGCAGCTCGTCCGCGTGACGGGCGTTTCCAAGGGGATCATTGAAAAATGGCTGTGCAGGAACAGATAAGACAAGAGTCAATCAGGTGACGGTTCCTCGATTGACTGCCTGATTGATTCCGAAGGTTCAGGGGAATGAGTCGTATTTTTGATGACACCTTAAGCAAATACCCATAGTACGCCTACTCACAGTTTCGGATTGGTTAGAGTGAAGGTTAAATATCCCTGTGTTGTAAAAAACAATATATAAAACAGGAATACTTCTCTGTTCCCCAAACAACAGACAAAAAATGTTTTAATTTTCCAAGCGAAAAAGACTCCTTTCGGGGTCTTTTTTGTTTTATCTTCTTTTTTTTGTCACAAAATACGCAAAAAATAAGATTTATATATAAAAGAATCTAATTATTTAGTTTGCTGGATCTCGAATCAATGCAATAATTAGGCTCGCGTTAGATCAGTCTTGGCATAATGCAAAACTGGTAGAGGAGAAAATAGTTATTCCGATTGGTATTACGTTAAATGTTGGAGTCGTCGCTCCGGTATGCTCAAAAACCGGAACCCTTCTTGAAGGTGGGGCCGATCAGATATTGTTGCCATTCAACTGGAGTAAGGAATGGATTGTGGGATATAGAGAAGTAACTTCAAAGCCGTTGTTAGAGTATCCGGATTATTGTGAAATGGAGCCTAAATGTTATAGAGACAGAAAGGATAAAGAGCAATGAAAGTACACATTTATGATAAAGGTATTCTTAAAGTCTTTGGCGCATGGGTCTCCTGGATAAGCACAATTGTTTCTTTGATTGCTATTATCTTTCCGTTACCAAAGGATTGGAAAAAAGGGATTGTAGTTGCAGTATTTATAGCGTTATTTTTTCTTGTATATCTTTCCATTTGGCTTTGGGCAAATCTCAAAAAAAGGATTTCCTTAAAAATCAATAATACCAAAATCATTGTAGAAGAAGGCGATATTTTTCAATCAACAGGGAAAATAATAATTCCTGTAAATGAATTCTTTGATACGCATGTTGGCGATGGTATTATCGAGCCAACATCATTGCACGGTAAATACATAACAGAACATACGCAATTATCTCCAACAGAGCTACAATCAACGATAAATGAAGCGCTAGAAAAACAGAACCCTATTTTGATTGACATGGTTCGAGAAAACGGAAATCAGATAAAGTATCCGTTAGGGACGATTTTTAATGACAAAAAGGGATTCCTGCTGTTGGCCTATTCACGTTTTGATGAATCCAATCGCGCCTTTTTGAACACAGAGGATGTTTTATTCTGCTACATTAGAATGTGGGATGAGATCGATAAATGTAGAGGAAATGATTCAATTTCGCTGCCTATAATGGGTGGCAGCGGCTTAGTCAGAGGAGCATTGGCAAATTATACGGAGCAGCAGTTGATTGAATTGTTGCTTTGGTCTTTTAGAATCAGTGGAAAACATTTAAGCAGAAATGCGTCATTAAATATCATTGTTCACAAATCAATGATAAAAAAGATTAACATGTTGGATCTAAAGAAGTTTTCCGATTAACATACATAGGATTTTTTTCAATGATTGAAGAATTCATTTTTTTTGCAAAAGAAGAGGTCGATATTGATCGAATCAGAAAAAAGGATAAAGATAATAGCTATCTTTCAGTATATGGTTCAATCCCTTGTGGACGAAAAAATATGATTGATGATGATCTTCGAGGATATCTCAAAGTCCCGATGAAGTATCTTGGAGACGGGGAGTATTATGTTTTGCGGGCTAAGGGAGACTCGATGATTGATGCCGGCATCGATGACGGTGATCTTGTTATTATTAAAAAACAAGAATTTGCGGAAGACGGTAAGATTGCAGTTGTGCTTATTGAGAATGAAATCACACTAAAGCGTATTCATTTAAGAAATGAAGATAATAAAGTGGAGTTGCTTCCTGCAAACAAAAACTATAAACCGGTTATCCTATCGGATTATTTGATTTTGGGAATTGCCCAAAGAATAATCAAGAATATAAATTAAAAAGGATGTGGAAATATGCCTTATAGAACCAAGACTTATATTGCTGCAGACTGGACTAATGACTATGATGCAGTTGAACGTTTGCACAAATGGAATGACAGTGAATATTGGAGTTTGTCTTTTTCAGATGCGCATGATTTAAAGCAGGCTTATGATTCCAGCTTGAATTGCACCATTAAAAAATCTCTTAAATCTCGGTTGGATGCGTCAAAAACATTCGTATTGATTGTTGGGGAAAATACCGCACAACTAACTGCCGGAGGATGTAGGTATTGTGACCGTTATTCCGGTTATTTGCATACTTGTTCAAGCGGTTATACGGTAGACCATAGGAGTTATATTGAGTTTGAATGTGAAAAGGCAATAGAAGCAGGAATAAAAATCGTCGTTTTATATAAATCAAGATTCGTAGATAGAACAAAATGTCCGTTATGCCTAAAGAATGTCGGGCAACACGTTCCCATGTATTGTACAAGAAATGGGAATTGGTATTGGAACTATTCTGCGGTAAATATGGCACTAAATGGATAAACGTCAAATAATGTTATGATGTGTATAAAATCATCTACATGATGGATAGACTTTTTCAGTTATATTGTGGATAAAAAAGTTAATCGGAGTGAAAAATGAAAAGAATAAAAGTATTTGTATCATATTCTCATATAGACAAAAAATATTTTGATACATTTATGATACATCTAAAAGGATTGGAACGATTATACAATGTAACCCATTGGATCGATGGAGAGATACGAGCTGGTGAAAATATTGACGATACGGTATTAAAAAACCTTAATGAGTCAGATATTGTTTTTATTTTGATTTCTCCAAATTATATTCAATCATATTATTGTTATGAAAAAGAAATGGAACATGCTTTCCAACGTCAAACAGAAGGAAGATGTGTGGTCATTCCAATTATAATTAAGGAAACTGCTAATATTGATCAATTTGAGTTTAGTAAATATAAAATGCTACCAGTAGATGCTAGACCAGTTTCTAATTTCAGATCAATATCAGATGGCTTTTCAAATGTAATGAAAGAAATGTTTCCGTTGATTCAGGATTACTTCAAAAAGAATACGCCCCAGAATAATAAAAAACCAAAGAGCATTTCTCAAAAAACAAAAAGTACTTTTCAAAACAAATTTTTTTTTCAAGTTGTATCAAGAGGCAAAATTATTAACAAATCATTTGATTCAGAACTCTATTTGGAATTGCAAAACTATCTTCTGAAAAAGGAAGTTTTAGAAAAAAGATTATCGGCTCATCTTGTGAACTCAATCATTCAATTTCAAAAAAAATATGAAACAGAAAAGGCCCAAAAAAATTATGTGAAATGGCATAGCAAGGACCTGCAAGCATATTCTTTGCAATTGTTAGAATACACAAAAAAAATATTAGACAATAATATTATTGCAATTCATATTCGGTGGCTAAAAAATAAATGTTTTGTTTCTTTTGTTGATGCAGGATATAAAGAAAATTCAGCTTTAAGCGTTCGCGCTTTGCCAGAGGATGATCCTATGATTACTAATGCGTACACTTTGAATTTGCCAGTTATTAAATCCTTGAATACCCAGTTACATAAAAAGAATCACAAGCTTGAGGGGAATCAACGTGATTATATTACCTGTGCATTCAAATCCATTAAATCAAAAGTACAAGCGGAATTGACTCTTTGTATTTCTTGTGAAAAAACAAGGCCCATTGATTCACAAAAACAATTACTAATTATGGCATTCTGTAGAATTGATAAAACTATAGAGTCGTTTCTATTGTCATACATTGAAGCATGTGCTGAAATAGATAAAAGATACAGTTTAAAAAAAATAGGAGATAAATTATGAATCTGAAAAATAAAGAAAAAACAATGATAGATAGGAGCTCCCTGGTTAATGCAATAATTGAAGTGAATAAGGCATCAGTTGATAATTTTTCTTTATACAATGAATTGCTCTATATATTTGAACAACTTATAGATCTTGAAATAAAAAAAGATAAATATATCAGCAGTATGTCAGCAAAGCTATCGATGGACGCAAAAAATCTTTTTATAAATGTAAAGTAGCTCTAAGTCTAATGAAGACAGGGGACGGTTCCATGTCTTGACCTGAAATATCACCAAAAGACAAGGAACCGTCCCCCGTCTTGTAATGATTTGGATGAATCCAATATTCTATTTATCTCTTTGCTTACTTTCTTATATAATTCGTTTTTCCCAAATCTATTTGCGTAAAACTGCGCTATGTCATAAAGCTGATATTGAGTTTTATCTATATCAATCCCCATCTCATTAGCCAGGGGCCAGAATAAATCTTTCCAAGATGGCAATCCAGCATCGACACTCATCCCAGCACCTAAAAACAGTGCAGCGGTATCTGCCTTACTGCAGCTGTTGATAGCAGAGTGATATCAGAATCTCCATGCAAGAAAATATCCGCAAAGGGTGGGAAACCGCAGAAAGAAAAGTCGGCCTTAACGGATGAACAAGTAGATAAGTTGCTTGCTGCGATTAAAGGATTGCCTCCATATGTGTTTGTTATGATTGGTCTATATTGCGGACTGCGCCGAGAAGAAATACTTGGGTTGATGTGGGACTGTGTTCATCTGGAGGAAAATACTCCTTACCTTTCAGTCAGAAGGGCCTGGCATACCGAGCACAATCGACCTGTGATACTTGAAGAACTGAAAACTAAAGCTGCGAAAAGAGATGTCCCGATCCCAACTCCCTTGGCAGAATGTCTTATAGAAGCAAGGGCCAACAGTAAGTCTAGTTATGTTGTTTCCAATGGTGAGGGAAAGCCTCTTTCATATGCACAATTCCAACGGATTTGGAAGTATATTGAGACCAGAAGCACGAAGGAACGAAAATACGTCAGGTACGTAAACGGTCAAAAGGTAACGCATACGGTGAAACCTGTCCTCGGAGAAAAAGCCGCACATAACGGCAATGTGGTTTATTCCCTTGATTTTCAAGTGACGCCACACCAGTTGAGACACACATATATAACGAATCTGATTTATGCCGGTGTTGATCCGAAAACCGTACAATATCTTGCAGGACACGAGAACAGCAAGGTTACTATGGCCATCTATGCGAAGGTGAAATACAACAATCCGGATGAACTGTCATCGGTCGTGAATTCTGCGTTAAACAAAATGTATACCAATAATTAAAGAAAGAACGGAGTCGGTGGCGGCTCCGTTCTTTGCTAAAAAAATAAATTAAGTTTTATAATAATTCAAAGAGGCTGATATGAAGCATTACAAAACGTCAAATAAACAATAATGATTTCTTGTTTTTTTCATTTTTTTGAAAAAAACTATAAAAAGGACTACTGCTTATATAATCAATTCGTAACAATAAAAATTATGATGGTGTTATCAATGAAATCGAATTAAATCTAAATAAATCTAATATTTGATAGTATCTTCGTTTTTGTTCTCTTTTTTGTCGAGGGAATCATCTTTGAAAGCTTACTATCTTAGAAATATGGATAGTATGTGTTGGAACATAACTGTATACAATCATTGGGAATTGTGGGGATGAGAAAAAGATTTGAAAGAAAAATGAATTAAAAAAGAAAAATGTGAAAAAGAGCGTAATAGTTAATGTTATGCCCTCAAATCTAACAGAAAGAATGAAATGGTGTATTTAGTATCGCCGTTTGAAGATGTGGCTAATTCGCACAAATAATACCAATGTAAACATCAGTGAGCTTTCTTGCTCTTTTTGCAAAAAAGTGTTTTCTTCGTATGAATTGTTATCAGAAACTAATCATATAGTGAAAAATGTGAAATAATACCAGTGGCATATCGTAATATCTCTCTTGCATCAGATGTATCAACAGAAGCATCGCCATTTACATCGCACAACACATACTGACTTGCTGTAGGATTATTCAACCCAACAGCAATACGAAGCGCAAGACGGGCATCTTCAGTATCAACAACTCCATCTTCGTCTATATCCCCCAAAGTATAATTATCTGTGGAAGGATAGGTCATATAATAGCCCACACTTGCGCCATTTATATTAACAGGCACGTTATCCACGTTGTCTACAAGAGCATAGGAAATCCAGCCATATCCGTTCAGCCCCCAAGAAGTCCCCCAGGAATTGATAAACTTAAATGCACCATTGGAGCCTTTGTTGTCATCATACCCAATCAGACAGATTGCATGATTTCCTCTGCTTATTCCTGTAGTATCATCATATACTTGATTGGAAGTTGAGATATTATCCATATCTGGGTATACCTGAACAGCAATCACGACTCCGCGGCCATTGGAAATTTGATTTTTTATGGCAGTTAACGAATTAATTGAATAATAGTTTTGAACTTTATACAATTGTGCATTTGCGTTTTGAATATCAGTCGGCTGGGTGGTATAGTCCGATGCATTATACGGGAAGTAACTCATTGTACAACAGCCCTTTTGCTTCATGTTGTGCAATGATGTTAATATCCCGACACCGGAGTTCGATCCACCATTAAGTTGATTGTAAATATACGATGGGCTAAAATGATGAATCGGATTTGTAACTGTCCATCCACGTTTTATGAATTCGCTGTTTGATTTCATTGCATAGCATATTGCCCAGCAGGTACAGCTTCCTTGGCTTCCTTGAGATCCAGGAGAAGGAAATGAAGAAGTATTATCCACAGCTGAGAGCAATGTTCTTGCCGGTTCACTTGTATCAAGTACCGACATAATATCTGCATAGGAATCTGCAACAGCCCCCAAACAATGGGTGGATTCGTATGATTCGATATCATTAGCATACGCACACAGGTGTGAGAATGACAAAATACATACAATAGAGAGAATAATAGCGAGGCACTTTTTCATATAGATTAATCCTTTCTTATACTTCTATTACTTTGGAATAACTTATAATAAGCGTAGCAGAATATATTTTATTGACTATTCTTAATGCTACCTCAAAAATGATCCCTCCCTCTCTCATTTTTGAAATACAGAAGATTGTCATTTCAAAAACCAAGGATAATTCCGATAATACCTGATTTGTGTTTGGGTTCTTTCGTAATTCCTTTGATGATGGTACAGTATTATACAGTAATCGAATTAGTTGTATTGAAGACAGCTGCTGACTGGGTAAAGAATTGCAGGTACGGCGCTTCGGCGTAATGCTCACAAACGGCACGGTAAGTGTTTCCGGTCGGCACAGATACGGATACGGAGAACACTTTGGAATTGGTATTGTTGTATTGATCGGAATAGGTAAATTCTTTTATATCTGTCCAAACGCCGTTCCCCAGCTTCTGCAGCTTGACGTATTGAAACCCGCATTTTGTCACTTTGTTTGTGCCGGTCGTGGACGCGGTGAGAAGCAGCGTATTCCCTTTCTTTGTCAGGTCAATGCTTGTTCCCGCAAGCAGCCCGGCATATTTCGGCGCGCTGTAAGTATAGAGATTTTTCGGTTGCAGACCGATCGCCGTGCGAAGGGCAAGCCTTGCGTCGGCAGTTGAAACGGAACCGCTGCAGTCCACGTCTGACAGGATCTCTTCCAGAAAGCTTCCCGGATGATCGAGAGAAACGGCAAACCGCAGGATTCTTCTTGCGTCGTTCGTGGACACGGTTCCGTCGCAATTGACGTCGCCGTAAGGAAGCGTTTTATCTTTGTCGCCCACGAGCCATTCAAATTGCGCGCCCTTTACGTAGTTCTTTTCCTGCAGCAGCTTTAATACAGTGGGGCCGTTTTCTGCGAAGGGATATTCTACGGTTACATAAAATATTGCGAACGGACTGTCGTCTTCTTCATCTTTTGTATTTTCCACGGCATGGACATACGGTAAAGCAGACAACTCACGCAGCGCGGTATCTGCATCACACAGGGAAAGATCAACACCCGTTAACAGGTATTCAAACGTGAAACAGGAATTTCCCGCATCATTGCAGCATCCGACCGAAGGCCGGTAGATTCCGAGAATGGCCGATCCGTACCGGTTCAGATAAGAAACGATTTTTTCGTTGTTTTCCCGATAGGGCAAACGAACTCTGATAACAAGATAGGCAACGTCCTCGTCTGTTTCACCGATATAGACGGGGGAACTGTCCTGAAGCCATACGCTGTCCGCAAAACCGGTATTTTTAAGCTCTTTCACCACTTGATCGGGATCGCATTTATTTTTGTCAAGATCCGCGTAAACCGTGAACCAATAATGAATGACCTCGTAATCCGTTTCCTGCGCTTCCGCCGATGCGGGAGCGGAGCATACGAACAACAAACAAAGCGCGACGAAGAAAGAAATCGCTTTTTTCATAATAGCATTCCTCCGTTTCTGTAATTATTGAATGGTGCACGCGAGTGCGGCGGCGGTATCACGGCCGCAGTACATTATGATGGAATAAACGGTTCTTCCGTCTGAGAAATCAATCACGGTATGATCGGCCTGCGTAAAAATATAGCAGGTGATCCGATCCGTTTGCAGCGCGGCGGCGTCCTTTGCTTCGCCGTAATCCGTCACGGGCAGGGCCGCATCGGGGGCGTAGACGCTGATAAAAAGGGTTCCTTCCGTAGCTCCGTTAGAAAAACGGACGTTGGCGCTTTGGATCAGCTCCGTAGCTTCATATTGAACGGAAGCCACGGTATAGGTACCGTCCGTTAAAGCTTTCGGCAGCAGAACCGGAGATATTCCATGCCCGGCAAGAGTCTTTGCCAACGGCGTTTCAGATAAAGCGTATTCTGCAGCAACCGATTCGCCGTTATGCCCGATGCGGATCCTGTCGTTATACAGCTTTATCAGCGGATCAAACATATCCACGTCCAGGAAGGCCGCTGCGGCAGTTACGCTTGCGAGAAGGATCATGAAGATCGCTGCCGCAGCCGCCGCTGTTTTTAACGGGAACCGTTTGATTTTCACCGCAGCGGCAGGCTGCGCGTCCGGTTCATCCAGCGCGTCCATACAATACTCAATCAGCTCCGTATCAGGGTCGTTTTCAGACAACTCCGTATCAAGCATTCTTTGAATTTCCGATCGGGTCAGGATATCGTTATCCGTTTGAAATAATCTGAGATAAGCGCAATCAGATATCATGGCGATTCACTCCTTTCACTGTATTCGTCTGCGAAAGTCAAAAATGTTACACGTTTTTTTCATTCCATTCGGCAACGTATTTTTTTGCCCTTCGTTTCAAACGAAAAATACGCTGCCTGACGTTTCCCTCGCTGATCCCCATTTTTCTTGCAATCGCTTTGATCCTCATCCGTTTTTCAAAACGCAGATGAAACAGCAAAAGCTCATCTTCGCTGAGCGTTGCCGCAAAATCCTCTTTACACCGTAAGAGTGTTTCTTCCGTAAGCTCCTCCGGTTCCTCCCGGGCGATCAGACGCTGCGCGGCGTCTTCCTCAATGGAAATCACACGCTTTTCTTCCGCCATGATCCGCTTATACGTTTCATTTATAATATTAGACGCAACCACAGTGAGCCATTTCTTCGCGTCTTTGATATCCGTTCCTTTTCGTATCGCCTCGTAATACGCCAAAGCGATCTCCTGAACGGCGTCGTCGATTTCATCGGGATGAGACGATAATTTATAAGCGCAAATCCTGCGGATATACGCTTCGTTTGCCTGCCAGCCGTCATTTAATGACTTGGTTGAAGACTCTTTTATCATCTAATCCTTCCTTTAACACAATAATCCATTTATATAGTCTCAAATTAATAAAAAAGTTACAAGAGATTTTAAAAACACCCTGAAAACGTTCAAGAGTTGAAAGAAACTGTTTGATTCGCCTGATCAATCGACAGATTGGTGAACAGGAAATCCTTTTTTTTCTTTTTCTATACATAGGGAATATCAACTATTCGTCAAAATGTGACAAATAAATGCCTGCTGTTCGGTTATTTGAAGATTGTGTTTGTTTATTTCTGGATACTTTTTCGTTCTACCTGGATCGTTCTTTTTGTTGACGGAATGGAATTAATGCTGCTGAGAACCACTTCCCAACCAAACATCTCCTTGAGCTGTTTTATCATCACCCTTTTATTCAAGCTGCTGAGTTCACAGCCACAGAGGAATTCGATATCAAGCCAGGCATACCTGCCTTTCCCCGGATCTTCCTTGCGGCGTTTTCGGCATTACCTCCGGAAAAGCAGGAAAAGGCGGTTGTAAAAGCGCACGAAAAAGGGGCGTCCGTGCGGCAGCTTGTCCGCGTGACGGGCGTTTCCAAGGGGATCATTGAAAAATGGCTGTGCAGGAACAGATAAGACAAGAGTCAATCAGGTGACGGTTCCTCGTTTGACTGCCTGATTGATTCCGAAGGTACAGGGAAATGAGTCGTATTTCTGATGGCACCTTAAGCAAATACAATTAGTGCGCCTACTCACAATTTCTGACTGGTTAGCGAAAAGGTTAAATACCCCTGTGTTGTAAAAACCAATATATAACAGGAATACTTCTCTGTTCCCCAAACAACAGACAAAAAATGTTTTAATTTTCCAAGCGAAAAAGACTCCTTTCGGGGTCTTTTTTGTTATATTTTCTTTTTGATCGTTATTTTTTGTCACAAAATATCGATATTTTAATATATTTTTTTAGTGTAATGAACTAAATCATACCAGTGAAGAGGAATGAATATGAATAAAAGAGAGATTAGCTTTGAAAAAGAAGATGCATTCAAGGCATTGGAATTAGTAAATGGATGGATAAACAATATGGATACAAAGGCGTCTATTCTGCTGGCATATCTGGCTGTGATAATAGGCTTTGTCGTATCAAATGGACTGCCTGATTTGTTTAATCAGCCAGCTCCATCTCCGGTAGTATTTTTTTATATTGTTAAAGTGGATTTTGTGGTCATACTGTATCTTTCTCTTTTTGCTTCTATTGTGTTATTCCTGGCGACCCTAACGGCTCGAATTAAGGGTAATAAAGAAAAGCATTCATTATTATTCTTTGGTGAAATAGCAAAGAACAGCCTGAATGACTATAAATCAAAAATACTGAATCGTACGGAAGAAGAATTGATTAAAGATGTTTTGGAGCAGGTTTATATCAATTCAAATATCTGCACAATAAAAAGTAAATACTATAACATCGGTGTGAAACTAACACTCATTTCCACTGTTGTATATGTAATATGTATGATCTTAAATGTTTTATAAGGAGGACCATAAAATGGAAGTCAAAAACCGTATTGCTTATGATGTCAACAAGAGCGCAGAAAGAATCGATAGTATCCTTTCAGCCGGAAACGGCAACTTTGAAGACAAAGATAGTTTGCCTTCACGAAGCAGCCTAACCTATACGAATGGGTATTATGTTAACGTCACAGCGTTGTTCATTGACATCGTTGGATCATCAGACATGACAGACAAACATAAACGCCCCGTTTTGGCAAAAACATACCGAAGCTTTATTTCTGAATGCACTGCCATAATGAATGAGTCGTATCTATGTAAAGAGATTAATATTCACGGTGATTGTGTTTGGGGAGTATTTGATACCCAAAACACAGATGATATCAATTCCGTTTTCAGCATTTCTGCAAAACTCAATAGCCTTATTAAAATACTGAACTATAAGCTCCAGAAAAAAGGATATTCTCAGATATCTGTAGGAATAGGAATGGATTATGGACGGGCATTAATGGTTAAGGCAGGATATTCGGGAAGCGGTTTGAATGACGTAATCTGGATGGGAGACGTTGTAAATTCTGCCAGCCATCTAAGTGAAGAGGCCGGTAGAAATTTTCGCAAGCCGATTGTAGTTTCTTCTTGTATTTATAACAATTTAAACGATGAAAATCAGAATCTATTAACATCATATTATTCATCCACGAATTGGGAAAAACGATATGAGGGAGATATCATTAATTGTTTGATGGACGATTGGTACAAAGATCACTGTAAGTGAGTTATAATACTTTATTTTGTTATTGCCGATGCTTTATTCCTTTTAACAAAAATTCCGGAGAACAGTACTTACTGTAATCCGGAATAATTTGTTTTAATATGTAACTGTTTGTTTTTCCGTGATTGATTCGCTGCCATAGCTTCCATAGAAGGCGTATTCTGCAATAATAAGGTATGTTCCAGTTTGAGGTAATGAAAGAAGAGTATCTTTAAATAGTAATTATAAAAAAAGATTAAAATTAATCATATTACACCCAGTTATGCTAATACTGCTATTTTTTCTACACTTGAACCAAACGACAAAGAGTTACATTTCTTTCCTTTAGAAAAACTCGATATGCTAAAAAAGGGAGAGAATGTTGATCTTTGTGTAACGGTAATGCACCACGATATTTCATTCTTTCACTGGAAATATCTGCATAAATTAGAAGAGAGAATTAATGAATCAACAGATCTGTTGCTTTTAGGGCATGAGCATTACCAAACTTCCAAACAGATAGCTGTTAATTCGAATACCCCCTCTTTACAGTATTATTCTGGCTCTATGGATTTTACAAGTTATGATCACAGAAGTTCTTTTAATTTCTTTATAATTGATACAGAAGAAAAATCGATACAAGCTAATAATTTCGAATGGAACAAAACCTATTTTGCGAAAACGTCAGGACCAAAAAGCTATCCGATTCTAAAAGCAAGAAATACTCTTTGCCCAAGAATAGATTTTTTAACCGAATAAAAAAATGATGAAAATAATGCAGAAGATGATTTCTCTGCATATTTTGTTTTCCCGCTTTTAGTCTGTAACAAATATGATAAAACAGATCAGATTATTTTGTACATGATAAAGACTATGAATATACAAAGGGAGAGGCAATTTTTAGCCGGGTCTTTGAGTATGAAATCCAACACACTATTGCTATAACTTGTGGAAAAAAGAATATGGATGAGATTCTTGTTATTCTGGAAGAAATTGCAGGAACCATGTTTTCTCAAAAAAAGGATATTCTGAGTCAAAATGATATTTGGGAAACTATTCGTATTTATAATAGCGAATATGGACTCCTGATTGATCAAATCTCTATTCTTAACGATATTTATAAAACCAAGCTATTGTGCAAAACAAATGATCAACAATTCCGATGTTTGCTGCTATCTTGAGGATTATTCATCATTTATCAGTTGAAAACAAAGAATAAAAGCATTATAATAAAGAAAGTAAGATTGTGTGATATGGTGACAGAAATAACAAATACTATAGCTGCGAAATAAAAAAGCATTTCATTGTTTTGTTGTATTAGCTATCATTCAAAAAAAACTGATGGAGAAATCATAATGTCAAAAAATAAGAATAAGGCAACTATTAATCAGACGGATAAGCTTTTATCCGATCAGAACAGAAATAGGCAACAATACAAAAAGCCTTTGCCTATTATAGGTGTAATTATAATATCCCTCGCTGCAATTCTTTTTTTAATAATTTTACTTGTTTTTGCAGATTGTTTCTCCGTTAATCAAGCGACTGTTTTAGGAATGTTGGGAACAACATGTATCTCCCTTTTTGCTGTGTTTTACTCAATCAATAGGGATACAAGAGAAAACTACAGAGAAGCAAAAAGAAATGCAGGAATACTTGCGCAGCTTTTGCACTCAACAGAAAACCAGATAATGAGAATTGAAAATGGAATGATATCTCCAATTCTCTATTCTCAGGATTGGATACGGTATTATGAAAGCTGTGCGGTATACTTAAGATACGATTATCTGGAGTATCTATTAAGCGAATTTGAACTTGTCGAGAGAATCAATTCTTGCATCAATAATGATGACGCAGATGGACTAAAGGCCGTATTGAACATCAGGAGACAAACCATTTCCGATAATTCAAATGATTTCGATATACTTTCAGTTGGGTTAAATCTTTCTTTTTTTTCTATGGGCGCGGAAGAAGACAAATCCTGGAAGTTCAAAAGCAAATATCAAGAATTTGAAAAGTTTTTTATCGAGAATTATACTGAAAGAACAAAAGAATTGACAATAGAATACTTGAAGGCCAATAACGGTACTTGCGATGAAAACTCAGCAGAACAATATGTAATGAATAAATTAAGGGAAGAAGCCGGACTAAAAACTGGAAAATATAAGTATGAAGCTACTGAAAACAAAAAAATGCGGAGAGTGATTTTTAAGGTGTATTTATCTCTTGATAAGAATGATCCATTCTCTTTGTGCTGGGGAGAGTTAACATTAAAAGATTAGTATCAATATATGGTTGTTAAGATGGATCTTTAGAAATATACACTTCAAAGAAGGTTTGATGCGCTATATGGAAAATGAACACAAAACTACATATTCTAATTTTGAAGCAGCGATAAAAGCAAAGGAACTGTTTGATCCTATCGAAGATGAGGACAGAAAAAAGAGAAAGGAAGTTTTTGGAAATGTGGCGACTATTATTTCCACGCTCGCTATTTTTCTAACTATAGTTTTATTCTCATATAATATAGGATATAGCTCAGTTTATAATATCCCGGTAAAATGTGTTCCTCTCGATTTAAAAAGTTATATCCCTGTTACGATATCCGTTTGTGGCATGATGTCTTATTTCTTTTGGTATTATGCCTTGATAAAGACGGATTACGCTTTAAAGAAAAGAAAAATTAATGTATTGCGTATTATTTATGGGATGATAATACTCTATTATCTGCTAAAAATCATCCATATTGATTATTATACTGGTAAAATTTGGTTGCTATTTGTTTCTATCTCTTTTTCGTTAATTCTTGAGGTTATTGTGTTTCTCGCGAAAAGACCAAGAAAGAGAAAAAATATTAGCAAAACAGAATATGACATCAAGGTTGAAGATTACTTAATTAATCGATTCCTTTTTTCTCATTTTGTTAAAAGCGGAATTTGTTTTATTTGTATAACTGTATTACTCGCGCCTTCGTTAGGACAATTAAGCGCAAGAGCAAATAATGAATATCAGACTTGTTTGTTTAACAATGAACAGTATTCTGTTATAGTTGACTATGGAGATCAAGTATTAATTCAGAGAGCAAAAGAAAATAACAATATGTTAACTATTTGTATCAGTGACTATACGTTTATTTCCAAAAACAATATTCAATTTGTTTACAAACAATATGATTCTGTTGAATTGGCAACAGACTTTTAGAGAAGTGTTCATCGCATTCACTTATTACTTTGTGCAGATAGAAACTACTTTGTTGACCAACTTTTGACCCACTTTTTCTCGAAAAAAGAAAATAATAAAGATAATACGTATAAATTTTTGGGGATATTTATAATGCAAACCACCATATATAGCAGAAGCCAAAAGATCGCTATAGAGTGGGAGTAATGCATTTTTGACTCATGAGACACTGAATTATCCTGATTCGTTTGAAGCAGCAGGCATTCTTCGGAGTGCCTGCTGCTTCTTGTTATCATCGTTGATAACAATTTGATAACAGTATAGTTTATTACGAGAGTTATCTAGAATCGCGTCTGTAAACATTGACAACACATCAATCAAATGATATATATATTATAAACGGCATCGTTAACACACTGCGTTGTATTGCTTTTTATATTCATTTGGAAACACTTGGAGGCTTATATGGCAAACAGAGACTTTTCAGATTCTGTCAAGTTAAGTGCAATCACAGAAAACCTTAGAAATAACAATGGTGAAATACACTGCGCTATCTGTGGTGTGAAGCTTTCATCAATCAACGAGTGTCATTTTGATCATATTTTCCCTTTTGCAAAAGGTGGAAAGTCGACGGCAGACAACTGCCAAATACTCTGTATTAATTGTAATCTAAAAAAGAATGATAAAGAGTTGCAAGACTTTTTGCTGGAGGAGAAAGCAAAGCGATTCTTTGCAGGTAAAACTGATTTGATACCTGTGCAGGAATTGGGTGGTGATTCTTTGTCGAAAGGTGCTGAACAACCGCAAGACAGTATGTCTAAAGAGGCATTCGATCAGATCATTTTAGACTTTATTAGTAGAAAAGGAGATATTCATAAGGTCGATTTTGGTCGAGAGTATAATCATTTGCCTTCAATTCACTTTGTAAAAAAGTACTATGGAGACTTACGTACACTAAAAAAAGCATTTGGGGTTGAAGATTTATCAGCCAACTGGGATAGAGAGGCAATTAAAGCAACCTTAGAAACATATGTTGAAGAACATGGAGACATATTACAAAAAGATTTGACAAAGAAAAACAAGCTTCCTTCACTTCCGTGTATTTTAAGCTATTTCCCGGAGTATAGGAGCTTTATAGATATTAAAAAGAATATGCTTGGCTTGGCTGTTCGGCAAAATTGGGATTACCAGAGCGTAATAAAGGCAGGAAAAGAATATGTAGCAAAGCATGGAAAGATAACTGAAAGCAGTTTACGAGCTGAAAACAATCTTCCTACATCGAAAATTGTTTATAATTTCTTTGGGTCTCTTGCCGCTTATCAGCAAGCGGTTGGGTCCCAAATAACACAAAAAAATGATTTTATATCAGAGACAGAAATTGAAAATGCTGTTATCCAGTTTTTTGGAGATGGTGAGCGTGTAGTTGAGTCAATGAAACAATTATTTGAATCGTTTCCGTATTCGCCGTCTACGATACATAAACGATTTGGCTCTTTTTCTGTTTTTTGCCAGAAGTATAATATCGTTGTAAAGCAAAGTAAAAAAGCAAAATATTCAAAGCAAGAAGTGGATGATGCAGTTGCAGAATGGATAAAGTCAGGAAAGGAAATACCAGCGGCAAAGGAATTGAGCAAACTGGGGCTACCATCGATGAGTGTTATCCTAAAATACTATGAAGACTGGAAGGAGCCATTTGTTCTCTATCGTAAGCTATATGATAAACTGAACAAGTAAAGATATCGTGTATACCTATACAATTATCCCTGTTATCAACGCTGATAACGAAATGATAACAGAAGGGGTGATAGGCTGGATAATATGGATATATCAAATAATCAAAGGAACTACGAACAGGACGAACAATATTTCTTAAACGGAATCAGTTAAGTCCTGTGGAGTGGGAATAATGCCGAATCCCCGAATCTCCTTATATATCAAGGGATTCGGTTTTTTTGCGTTTTGGCCAACGCATGACCAACTATTATTCTGAACACCAACAGCGGTATGTCATCAAAAAAACAAAAAACTATGCTGTTCAAATATGCTACCCTATGTTTTGTAGGGCTGTTTTGAAGACAATAGTAATCTTAGAAATCTTGCCGAAATAAATTAATATTCATGCTTCTTGATTAATACTATTAATTGTGTTATCATATCGCAGAAACCAAAAGCTCGCTATCGAGTGGGAATGACCGTGCACGGTCACGCAAGGACGGGATCATGAAGGAGACAGAAAAAATCATTCACGAACGGCGCGAAGAAAGCGCTTCCGCGCTTCAAAACACAAAACGGGTACAACCCCGGCGGGACCGGGAGCGGGAAACTGCGTTCATAAATTACGCTCACCGCGGCGCCAGCGCTTACGCGCCCGAAAACACGATGGCCGCCTTCCGGCTGGGGCTTGCCCTCGGCGCCAACGGCATAGAAACGGATATCCGCCGCACGAAGGACGGCGTTCTGGTGCTGTTTCACGATGAGAGCCTGCTGCGCCTGACGGGAACCGACAGAAAGATCGCGGAGCTGACATACGCGGAACTGCAGGACTACCCTATCCCCTCCCCGGACGGCGCGGTCACCGATACCGTGCCTACGCTGGAAGCGTTTCTGGCCTTCGCCAAAGATACCGAAGCGGTGCTTGCCTTGGAGTTCAAGGCCGAAAACGTGGAGGCGGACGTGCTGAAGGCCGTTGCCGCCTTCGGCCTGACCGAGCGGTGCTTCGTTACTTCTTTTTCGATGGAATACCTAAGCAACGTGAAAGCGCTGCGCCCGCACCAGCAGGTAGGCCTGCTCACCGATACGGTGAACGAAGGCGTGATCAACGAGCTCAAACGCATCGGCGCGGAGCAGATCTGCCCCAAAGCAACCGTACTCACGCCGGAGCTTGTACAGGATCTGCACGGCGAAGGCTTCAACGTGCGCGCATGGGGCGTAAAGGATGAGGCGCTGATGCGCCGCGCCCTCGGCTGCGGCGTGGACGGCATGACCGTGAATTTCCCCGATAAACTCCGATTATTGATTTCATAAGGAGAACGTTCCATAAAACGTTGGATATCTGATATCACTGCGCTTCTTGCCGTACTCAATCTGTTGTTCTGTATGGATTGCGCCGTTTACGAGGTAAAATGGGGCGGTATCGTTGGGTTTTTTGACCTTCTGCCCTATGAGATTCTGTTTTCCGGCATCGCAGCAGCCGTGTTCATCGCGGTAACAGCGGCGCTCACGATCTTAGAATTCCGCAAAGCAAAGGCCGCATGCGGCGAAGAAATGCTGAAACTGAGAAAAAAAGAAGCGCTGTTTCGCATGCTGCTGCTCGCCGCCGTCGCATGCGCGGTTTACTGCGTTCCGCATTTCTGTCTGTTTTCATTGAATGAAAAT
>JAEEGL010024581.1_pt1 | contig 19682 bp, 14 predicted proteins | sample 9134231 | NCBI WGS metagenome assembly JAEEGL01 (sample SAMN16246548, study PRJNA631951) | gut metagenome | biome: gut microbiome; feature: rumen; material: fiber-attached | host: Bos | place: Iran: Karaj | collected 2018-10 | reverse complement strand
GGGCTTTTTTTGTGATAATAATAAAACAGTTTTTGTTAAGGAGTGCGATCGTGCCTTGTGGTAAAAAAAGAAAGCGTCAGAAGATTGCTACACATAAGCGGAAGAAGAAGCTCAGACGAAATCGTCATAAGAGCAAGTAGTTTCCGACAAGAGGATTAAAATCAAGATACTTTCTTGAATTTTTTTGCGAACTGCTTTTAGTGGTCGCCGCCTCTTGTGTGTGACCTCTATTTGACTAAGCTAACGGAGACCGTGATTTGGTTGTTATCAACGCAAACTGCGGTCTTTTTTTTTAATGTACATCCAAAGTGTCCGGAGTCGTGTGTTTTGCTGGAAAATATTAATTCCCCAGAAGATATAAAAAAATTAACTCAGCCTCAAATTTCAGATTTAGCTCAGGAAATCCGCCAGACAATTTTAAAAACCGTAGGAAAAAATGGAGGACATCTGGCAAGTAATCTTGGTGTTGTTGAACTTACCATTGCTTTGCATCGGGTTTTTGACAGCCCGACCGATGCAATTATCTGGGATGTAAGTCACCAGTGTTATCCGCATAAATTATTAACCGGCAGGTATAACAGGTTTGATACTCTAAGACAAAAAGGTGGAATTGCAGGTTTTACAAAACATGAAGAAAGTCCCCATGATATTTTTGATTCAGGACATTCTTCTACGTCAATTTCATCAGCCTTGGGACTGCTTACCGGGCGAAAACTGCTTAACAAAGAAGGCAAGGTTATTGCAGTAATCGGTGAGGGAGCTTTAACCGGAGGCATGGCCTTTGAAGCTTTAAGTCATGCAGGACAGATTGCCCAGAATCTTGTTGTAATATTAAATGATAATCAGCAGTCCATCGGAAAAAATACAGGTTCTCTTTCCCGTTATTTAAGCCGGCTTTCCATGACTGTACCATATCAGAATTTCCGCTATCGTTTTGACAGAATGATAGATAAAATTCCTCTGATAAACCGGCATCTTTCAAAATTTATTTTCAGATTCAAGCGCGGCCTTAAAGGGATGCTTTTAACAAATAATCTGTTTGTAGATCTCGGTTTTGAATATGTAGGCCCATTAGACGGGCATGATGAAGCGCTTCTTGAAAAAATTCTTAAGCGGGTAAAAAAAATAAATCGTCCGGTTGTTGTTCACATTCAAACCCGAAAGGGAAAAGGATATAAGCCTGCAGAAAAAGAACCGGAAAAATTTCATGGAATAGGACCATTCAATATAGAAACCGGAGAATCAATAAATAATTCAGATAATCCGAATCCAACTTTTACCCGTGTTTTTTCTGATACAATGATAAAAATTGCTCAAAAATATTCCGATGTTGCTGCAATTACAGCTGCTATGGCAAGCGGCACAGGATTAGATCAGTTTGCGAAACTCTATCCGGACAGATTTTTTGATGTAGGCATTGCAGAGCAGCACGCGGTCACTTTTGCAGGAGGACTATCTGTTGCAGGTATAAAACCGGTTGTAGCAATTTATTCGACTTTTATGCAGCGCGGTATAGATCAGCTGATTCAGGATATTGCCATTCAGCAGATTCCTGCGGTTTTTGCACTGGACAGAAGCGGGGCAGTTCCTGATGACGGTGAAACTCATCAGGGAATTTTTGATATTTCTCTGTTAAGGCCTGTTCCAAATATGACACTTTTAGCGCCTGCTACAAAAACAGAACTGGAGTTAAGTCTGGAGTGGGCCGTTCAGCAGAATCTTCCGGTGGTTATAAGGTATCCGAAAGGCAAATGCCCGAATGACAGAATAGAGTTTTCAGAATCGCTTGTTACAGGCCGGGGAATCCTTATAAAAAATTCTTTGAATCAGAATGCAAGTCTTTTGTTTGTCTGTACAGGTGGAATTTATCCTGAAGTACAGGAAACTGTAAATCGTCTTACGGAACAGAATTATTCTTGTGATATTTATAATTTAAGGTTTTTAAAACCGCTGGATAAAAAATTTTTTCTTGAGGTGGTTTCTAATTATAAAAAGATTATTTTTGTTGAAGATGGAATCCGGATTGGAGGAATCGGTACATATCTGGAATCGCTTTTGCAACGCACTTTTGAAGGAAAAAAGACTGCTGTCTGTGGTTTTCATGATAAATTCATATCTCAGGGAAAACGTGTCGATATATTAGATGAGGCTCACCTTACTCCTGAATGGCTTATAAAAAAGGCTGCTTCACTTTAAATTGAGGAAGTTATTAATGAGTTCAGAAAACTGGAACAATGTAAAGATTCCCTTACCGATTCAAACGGCAACAAAAACAATTACCACTGATTTGCCTGCCTTTGTTATGGCTGTACTTAATGTTACAGATAATTCTTTTTATTCTGGAAGTACGGCTTTTAAGAATGTTTCCGAAGCTGTGGAAAAAGCCCTTCAGATGGCAGAGGAAGGGGCTGATTTTATTGATATTGGTGGTGAAGCTACTAATCCAGGGCAGAACTATATTGATGTGAAAACTGAACTTGCCCGTGTGATTCCAGTAATCGAAGGAATAAGAAAATACAGTAAGATTCCGCTTTCTATTGATACTAGAAAGATGGAAGTCTTTAGTGCAGCGGTGGATGCTGGCGCTGATATTCTCAATGATATTTCTGCACTGGAAGATGATAAATACATGGCAAGTTTTGCCGCCGAAACCGGTTGTGCTGTTATATTGATGCATAAGCGGGGAACTCCCAGGACAATGCAGTTAAATACAAAATATAATAATGTTGAAGACGAAGTTTCAAAGTATCTGGCTTCCCGTTGTGTATATGCGCAGCAATACGGAATGGAAAGTTCAAGGCTGATTTTAGATGCAGGAATTGGTTTTGGAAAATCTCTGGAAGATAACATAAAGCTGATTAAGTCATCTGAAAGAATTTCTGTATGTGATGGAGTAAAACATCACGTTGTAATGGCACTGTCAAGAAAACAGTGCATTGGAGAAATTACCGGACGCAGTGTGGATCAACGTCTTACTGGAACCGTTGCAGCAAATCTTCTTGCAGTAAAATATGGTGCAGACATTCTTCGTGTACATGATGTTGCAGAAACTGTAGATATGCTTAAAATATACAGGGAACTGGCATGAACGGAATAGATCAGCTTTCACACATTTATGATTACATCCGCACTTTTTTGGATATAGGCTTACTTACTTTTATCCTTTATAAAGCTTATGGCATGATTGTAAAAACACAGGGGATTCAGATAATCAGAACTCTTGTAATTCTCCTTCTGGCTTATGCTGCTGCGCGGTTTTTAAAACTAACAACAATCGAATGGCTTTTAAGCAAACTTGCACAGGGCATTATCATTTGTTTTGCAATAGTTTTTCAGCCGGAGCTTCGAAAAATCTTTTTAAAACTGGGGCAGGGCAGCTGGAGGCGGCTTTCTGTTAGCTCAAAGCGTTCCTTTGTTGATGCAGTTCTTACCGCTTCAGAAATGCTTTCTAAACAAAAACGTGGAATGCTGGTTGTTTTTGAACGCCACACCGGATTAAAAGACATCAAGGATACAGGAACACTGTTAAATGCAGATTTATCTTCGAGTCTGCTAATCACGATATTTGGGCATGATACACCGCTTCACGATGGTGCTGTTGTTGTACAAGGTGGAAAAATTGTCGCAGCGGGATGTTTTTTGCCCTTAAGCGAACAGTACGATATTAAAAAAACCTTTGGTACAAGACACAGAAGTGCACTTGGTCTTGCTGAAAATTCTGATGCGGTTGTAGTTGTTGTGTCCGAAGAAACAGGTGCTATCAGTCTGGCATATGATTCTCATTTATATTATGACCTGCCGATTGAAAGAATAACACAGACTCTGGAAATGCTGCTGGAAATTTCATCAGATGCCAATAAGGAGAACAGTAAAAATGAAGTTGAATGATTATGTCAAAAACTTTTTTCAAAACTGGCCTTCGAAAGTTATCTGTTTTGTTCTGGCGCTAATCTTATATTTTTTTCATCAGTCTACAGCTATAGAAAAAAAACATCTTTCCATTCCGCTTACTGTAAAAGCCTCAGGACAAGTTACTCCAGTGCGGGAAATACCAAGATTTGTAAGACTTAAATTAAAAGCACGTTCTTCTGACATTGCATCGCTGAAGGAAAATGATTTTACGGCAATAATCGATGTAAGTGCTGTTACAGCAACCGGACGTTATGATATTCCTGTCCAGGTACTTCTTTCAGATAATGCTACTTCAATTGAACCGCTGGAAATTGAAGTTTTTCCGTCACATATAAATTTGCCTCTGGAAGAAAGAACAATTGCATATGTTCCTGTTGAACCAAATTTCTCAGGAAAACTGAAAGATGGGTTTTATCTGGAAAGGTATACTATAGAGCCCAATACGATAAAAATTGTCGGGGCAAAATCAGTTGTAGAAAACACGGGCAGACTTATGACTACAGCTGTAAAACTGGATTCCATAGATTCCAGCACTACACAGACTGTAAAAATAGAAAACATAAGTTCAGTGATTGAAGTAGATTTAAATACTGTGTTTACAGTTGATTTGAAAGTCCAAAAAATTATTTCTGAAAAAACATATACAGGTTTTGCCTTTAAGTTTGAAAATCTGGATTCAAAAATTAATCTTTCCACTGATACAAAAGCTTTTTCTGTAAAGGTTAAGGCACCTGAAGAAGAACTGAAAAACTTTTTGCTTTCTGAAAATTCTATTTATGTTGATTGCCATACAATAACAGATACTGGAAATTATGAACTGGAAGTGCATACAAATTTTCCAGCTGATTTTGAAATACTCGAAATTGTTCCTGAAAAAATTTCTGTAACGGCTGAACTTATAAAAGAAGAACATAGTGCTCTGGCAGAGGATGTCTTTGAAACACCGACGTTATCTGCTGAAAAAACTGATGTACAGGAAGGCCTTAAGGGGAATACAGAAACACAGGAAATAATAAAACAGAGTGTTGAAGAAATGCTGAATTCAGAAGATAATCAGATTATAGAAGATGAAGACGAAGAATAATTGAAGGCACATTAATGGCAGGAAGGAAATATGGTACGAAAGGAAGTTAAACCAGAAAAAAAACTTGCAGTAACTTTTTACTCAAAAACAAAAACAAGATGTCCTGTTTGCAAAAATGAATTTGAAAAAGAGGAACTGTTGTCTGGGGGCGGTCGCCTTATTGCCGGAGATTTAACTGATGAACTGCGGCGAACTTATGAACCTTCTGCAAAATACGGAAAGATTTATCCGTTGATTTATGCTATAGCAGCCTGTCCGAAATGTCATGCCTGTATGCTCTGGAATGATATGGAAACTTTAGATGACAAAGTTGTGACAGATTATCTTTTTGATGGCATGAAAGAACGCAAGCAGGCTGTAGAGACTGTTTTCCCGCATTATGATTTTTCACGCAACAGAACCTTACTTGACGGGGCGGCTGCTTATTATCATGCACTTTTGGGTTATGAAAAGTTTAGTGCCGGATATTCCCCGACAATAAAAAAAGCTGTTATCAGTCTGCGTCTTGCCTGGCTTTGTAATGATCTGGAAGAAGCCTGTCCTAACCGGGGCTATGCTTATATGGCGCAATTATTTTATCGGAAAAGTTTGTTTTTGTATCAGGAATCTTTAACACTTGAAATGAATCATTCTGAAAGTATCTCCAATTTAGCAAATATGGGACCTGATACAGATAAAAACTACGGCTATGACGGGGTCATCTATTTATGCGGACTTTTGGAATACAAATATGGTCAGAGAAAAGACATTAATCTTCGGTTAAAAAAACTTGCTGAATATAAAAGAGCCATTGCAAGAAGTTTTGGTCTTGGTAAATCCAGTAAAAATAAACCGGGACCACTTCTTGAGCATAGCCGGTCTCTTTATGATTCTATTAATGCAGAGATTAAGGAAGCTCACAATCCTGATATCGATATAGAAGATGATGACGAATAGTTTTTTGGAGAGTGAGTTTTTTGCGTACAATACTTTTAACAGTGTCTTATGATGGTACGGATTATTGCGGCTGGCAGAGGCAAAGTCCTGAAGGTAACAATTCACAGTCCCAGATAGAAGAAAAAATTACAGACAGAAAAGCGGTTCCAACAATTCAGGAAGAACTGGAAAAAGCATTGCAAAAACTTCATAAGGTGTATGTACCAGTTGCGGGTTCTGGAAGAACTGATTCTGGAGTTCATGCACTTTCCCAGGCTGCAACTTTTGTTTCACCGATTGATTCTATTCCGGTTAAAAACTATGTTCCTGCAATAAATTCATTTTTGCCACAGGATATCCGGGTGATGGATGCAGAAGAAAAGCCCGAAGGGTTTCATGCCCGTTTCAGTGCTAAACGACGTACGTACCGGTATTTTCTGGATCCATCGTCATATCCTGCAGCAAATGATAAAAGATTTTCCTGGTCTTTATATCGTATGCCAGATGTTAACACTTTAAATGAAATGGCAGGGCTTTTACGAGGCGAAATAGATTTTACGACTTTTTGTTCCGCAAAAGATAAAAGCGAAAGCCGGTTTCGTTTTATTTATAATGCAGAATTTTTTTTGGTAAAAGATGTTTTTCAAAAAGAAAAAATTTGTTTTGAAATTTCTGCCAATGCCTTTTTATGGAACATGGTGCGCTCTTTAGTGGGAACATTTGTTGAATTTGAAAAAAAAGGTTATGGCAAAAAAGAATTTTCTGAGGCTCTTATTTCTGGCGACAGATCTAAAGCAGGAATAACAGCTCCTCCAAACGGATTGTTTTTGTATAAGATAGATTTTTAAAAAAACTGCTTAACTTGAAAAACGCTTTTTCATCTGTTCAATAATGTCGAGAGCCGTTTCATCACTGACTTCTGCTGAAGGTTCGTGATACGTTACAAGATGGACTGGAATTTCATCTAAAAATGGGGAAGGTGTACATTCCATAACGCCACCCATTTTTCTTCTTTTCTGACATGAAGAGATAAAAAGCTTATCTCTGGCTCTTGTTATGGCAACATAAAACAATCTTCTTTCTTCTTCTACATCACCGTCATTTTCTTCGATGCATCTTGCATGTGGAATTATGCCTTCTTCGCAGCCTGCTATAAACACAACAGGAAATTCAAGGCCTTTTGAAGCATGTATGGTCATAAGATTAACTTTGCCTTTAAAACTTTCGTCTTCCAGATCATCCCTGCTCGAAAGCGTTATTCTGTTAAGATAGGCATATAGACCAGTGTCAAAATTATCCGGATTTTTTTCCCAGGCTTCAATCATGTTTATAAAACTGTCAATATTCTGGAATTTGTAACGGACAGCTTTTTCATTTTTTTGAAATTCCACCATTAGATAATCTATGTAGTTAATTTCATCGACCATTGCTTTTACTTTTTTTGCAAGGTTTTTTCCGCCGCCGCTTAATAATTCTTTTCTCTGATTTTCTATAAGTTCACAAAATTCATTTATATCTTCAATGTTTTTTTGCGGAATATCAAATTCTTCTTCTGCAAAAATTTCGTTTTTGCTTGTAATTATTTTTTGCATTGCTTCCCAGATACTGCAGTCGTTTTGTGTTGCTATATCAGATATTGCTTCAATTGCCTTTCGACCTAGTCCACGCCGTGGTGTGTTAATAATGCGAAGCAGATTTATGTCGTCATCATGATTTGCTATAACCCGCAGATAACTAATTACATCTTTTATTTCCTTGCGTTCAAAAAAACTGGTGCCTCCGGAAACAGTGTAAGGAATGTTATTTTCCAGAAAAGCTTCTTCAATTGCCCGCGTTAAAGTGTTTGTCCGAATCAGTACACCAAAGTCGTCATAATTGCGGTGTTCACTCATTGCAAGCGAAAGAATCATTTCGCTTATAAAGTCAGCTTCTTCTGTTTCATTTTCCGGCATATATATTTCTATCGGTTTACCTGAACCGTTTCCGCTCCATAAGGACTTGTCCTTTCGGTTTGTGTTATGACTAATCACACCATTTGCAGCTTCAAGAATTGTTTCAGTTGACCGATAGTTTTGTTCCAGTCGGATTTCCTGCATGTCTGGAAAATCTCTTTCAAACATACGGATGTTTTCATAATTAGCTCCCCGCCAGCTGTATATTGACTGATCGTCATCACCAACAACGGCAACATTATTATCTGCAAGTAAATGCATAAACTCATACTGCTGAAGACTTGTGTCCTGGAATTCATCAATCATAATGTATTTATATCGGGAGCGGTATTTTTCCAGAACTTCCGGATGCTCATGGAAAAGCCTAATAGGCAGTCCGATTAAATCATCAAAATCAACTGCATTATACAGTTTTAATCCGGACTGATACATTTCATAAAGGGGTTTGTACTGTTCGTTTGCGTTTTCTCCCCAGTGATACCTTCCGATTTTAATGTTTGATATTAAGTTTCCGATTTTATATACATCCAGACTGTCGCGGGTAAAGCCAAGTTCAGTTCCACAGTCTTTTATAAGCTGATTTCTGTCTGTATCATCATAGATGCTGAAGTTTTCACGCCATCCGAGTTTATCTATGTCTTTTCTTAAAACTTTTACCCCAAAGGCATGAAAGGTTGATATTGTCAGATTCTGTAGTTTTTTTCCTGTCAGCTCTTTTACCCGTTCTTCCATTTCACGGGCAGCTTTATTTGTAAAGGTGAGAGCGAGTATCTGGCTTTGAGGAATTCCAGCTTCAAGCATATGTGCAATCCGAAAAGTAATTACACGGGTTTTTCCGCTGCCAGCCCCGGCTATTATGAGCAGAGGTCCTGATATTGTTGTAACCGCTTTGTATTGTTCCGGATTAAGTTCTTCTTTGAGGTTTCCGAGCATAAGGGTTTTAAGTTTATCAGAAAAATTATTTTACAGGAAGTATTATAACTTCTTCGGCAGAAAGTTTTTCTGGATTCGTGTAGTCTTCTGTTGTTAAAGAACGGCAAAAGCGGAAGCCCATGTAATTGTAAGATTCGTCAGGGTCATAGCTGTAACGGTCTCCTGTAAGCAAAAAACACGAATAAGGACTCCAGCTGCCTCCGCGCGAAACACGTTCACTGCCGAATTCAGGACCTGTTGCACGGGTTCCAAATGGAACTGAAGTGTAGTCTGCAAACCAGTCGTAGCAGAATTCAAGAACGTTACCGCTCATGTCAAAAAGACCAAGGGCGTTTGCTTTTCCTGAGCCAGGAGTTTCAAGCTGGCTGTAATTTCCGTATGGAGACTTTGGCCTTCCGGCAGTTCCAACGGTTCTTGTCTTTATTGTATTGGCACTGGACCAGCATAAATCATTTTCATTTATTAAACTTGTAGAGGTTCCGTCTTCTTTAACGCTTCCAGAAACAAGGTCTCCTCTTTGAAAACCAGTTGAAGTAAGTCTGGCAGCATATTCCCATTCAGTTTCTGTAGGCAGTCTGTAACCCGATTTTGTAAAATCGCAGATACATAAATCTACGGCGGCACCGTCTGTGGAATCCCGCAACACTGCACCTTTATAAGAATAGCATGGAGAACGACCCATCAGTTCACTTAATGCATTGCACCAGACAACTGCATCGCGCCAGTTGATGGATGTTACCGGTTCAAAAGAGCCCTTTTCAGTTGGTGCTCTGCCACGCCGGCCGGCAGAACCTTCCTGACCTGGATTCTGGAATGTGTATCCGTTTGCTTCTGCCCAGAGTCTCACCGGATAATAAAGGGCATAGGTTGTTTCGAATTTATTCAGTTTAAATGATTCTACCTTGCGTTTATCTGTGAAAGCCTGAGCCTGTTCCCCGATGATAAAATCCGGAAAACGCACTTCCTGAGTAGAATCGAAAATAGTTATCAAAGTTGCAGCATATGGAGAACGGTTTGGTTTTGGTTCTTCCATACCAATAAATCTGGCTTCATTAATAATCTGATACTGTCCGTCAAATATGCTTTGTGCAAAAGAAACAGATATCAGAATAAAAGTGAAAAGTAAAAAACAAGCTTTCTTCATATATTAATTATCGGTCTTTTGTGTCACTTTTGCAAGACTACTTAAGTTATCTTTATAATTTTTAAAAAACCTGTTTTTCTGTTTTATGCTTTTTTCGCACCTGTTTTTCCCGGACTTTTCGTACTTTTTTTCTGGTACTTGCACTGTTTATGGATTCATGCCCTAAAAACCAGATTGAAATGAAGATGGATATTATACAAAGCAGTGTTGCCAGAATTACAGGAATATAGCCTGGCAGTGTTTCGAAAGGCAGTTTGAAGTTCATTCCGAAAAAACTTGTAATAAAGGTCGGAGCCATCATAACAAGGTTTATAACAGAAAGACGCTTCATGACTATGTTCATATTATTGGAAATAACTGAATTAAAGGCATCGGTTATTCCCTGCAGAATGTTCGTGTAGGTATCTGCCATTTCCATAGCCTGCCGGTTGTCAATAACAACGTCATCCAGCCATTCGCGGTCATCTTCATCAAGTGGAAGAATCTTTGTTATGGAAAGCCGTTCAAGCAGCAGCTGATTGGAACGAAGTGCTGTGGTAAAAAATACCAGGGATTTCTGCAGGTTCATGAGCTGGATAAGGTCATCGTTGTTAACTTTTGTTTCCAGTTCATCCTGAATTGATGAAGCCCTGCGGTTGATTTCTTTAAGATAGCGAAGAAAGGTTGTATCTGACCTGCTTAAAAGTCTCATAACGAAGGCAGGGGAATCCTTGAGTACCAGATCCCGGATCCGGTTTGCAGCAATGTCCTTGAGCGGTTCACAGTCACTCCAGCAGATTGTGATGATTTTTTTTGGAAAAAGTATAATGCCGACAGGAACAGCCTGATAGGATATATCAGTATTCGGATTATATACAGGAAGCCGCACAATAATCAGAGTATATGTATCAGTAGTTTCTATTCGGGAAAGTTCGTCCTGGTCAAGGATATCGAGGATGTGTTCCTGATCTATCAGGTATTTTGATTCAAGTGTTGTTATATCATCATGTGTAACGTGCCGTACATCAATCCAGGTATTCTGATTTTCCTGTGGGATTGTGTCTTCACATTTGCATAATTTACCATTTTCTTGCTGCCAGAATGTAATCATCTTTAACTTCCTTTGAGATAAATTTTATAAAACTTCGCTTATGACATTGGCTTCCGGGGTCTGAAGTCATAATTTACCTCCTTAAGAAATATGATTACACAGCATAAAACAGTGCTTAAAGGTTTCTCACCTTTAGTATCAGAAATTATATAAAGAAAAGAAAAAAAAAACAATCAGAAAATAAACAGTGTTTTTTATGAATTAATGTTTTTTACGAGTTTTTTTGCAACCATCAGTGAAAAGATAATTTTAGATTTATCAAAAGTTCTTGCTGGTTTGTATATATCAAAGCAGATTAACCCCTGATTTTTTCCGGTTTTTCCTTTGCATAAAATTTCGAAAGTAGAGCCGATGGATTCTGACAGATACATGTCATATTTTGATTTGTCAATTGTATCAAGTGCGTTTGTATTATCCAGAAGCAGATAATTGTATTCGTTGAAATACTGAAAATAGGTGTCAGAAAAATAGACGCTTCTGAAATCTTTTGGATCACTTCCGGCTATAAATTTCAGTTTTAATTTAGAATCATAAACAGTGATTTTGCTGACATCCAGATATTTTATAAGAAGCCGTAAAGTTTTTTTGAAGCCTTCTGGTGTTTTATTATCCAGAGATTTTAATATTTCTTCTTCAGTTTCAGCACATTCAGTATAGTATTTTCCTGTTGAAATATCTGCTGCTTTATTTTCATTTTTTATGATGACCTTATCATGAATTTCAGGTTTGTAGATTACGTAACAGTTACGGCCCTTGTTTTTTGCAATGTAAAGACATTTATCAGCCAGATGGAATAAGTCCTCGTAGGTTTTTGCATTCAAAGGACAGCGGGCAATTCCGATGGAGCAGGTTACAACACATTCAGGATTAATTGCTGGTATTGACCACTGGATTCCAAGTCTGATATTTCTGGAAATTTCCCTTAAATCTTCTTCTTCTGTTCTGTCGACCACACATAAAAACTCATCGCCGCCAATTCTTCCGACAACACCGAGTCCGTTTACAGAAAGCTTAAGGATATTTGAAACAGTAACTAAGACCTTATCTCCAAAACTGTGACCAAAGGTATCGTTAAAATCTTTAAATTTGTCTATATCAATAATAAAGATTGAAACATTCTGTTTTGATTCTTCAATCTTCTTTTTAGCAAGTTCTGTAACGGTGACTTTATTGTATAAACCTGTGAGTCCGTCTTTTTGTGACTCATACGCATTGCTTGTATCAAGAATTACATTTTTTTTAGCGATGATTCCAATCATTACAGTTGATTCACGTGAACTGGCTTTGCGGATTTTTATTGTTACAGCTTTTTTGTTTATAACGGGCAGCTTGAAGTTTCGTTCATCTGAATAATTCTGCACATCGTTCAATAGGGTATCCAGCTGTTCTTCTACGCATTTTTTTGTAAGGTCAATCTGAAAGTTTTCGATAAAATACTTCTTGAATTTTTTAATTTCAGCTTCATATATCAGGTTCATGTCTTTTGTATTATACAGTGAAAATTTTCCATCCCGGTAAACAAAATAGTCTGAATTGAAGTTGCTTAAAATAAGACGCAGCTGACGGTTTTCAAGCAGAGTGTTTTCAAAAACTTCCTTTGTGTAAGCTAGTTCCTGAATCTCACATGAAAAGAAATTTCCTTCTTTTTTTATTATAAAAATAGAAGGAGAGTAGAGTTCATTATTTTTTATTGTACAAAGATAATTATAGTAAATTGATTCATTGTCAATTTTTTTTAGGAAAAGTTTGAAACCTTCAGAATCGGCTTTTGACAAAACATTACTAAGATTAATGGAAGAATCAGTGGTGTTGAAAAACTGCATGAAACTTCTGTTACAATCTTTTACCTTTAAGGCCGAGTCCATCGTAAATTTTATATCGCTGATTCTGCGCTGTTTTATCGTATCCATATTAAAACCAGTATATTCTAGCACTAAATATTAGATTTGTCTTGATATACTTTTGAAAAATAACGAACTTTAGATTTTTTATTTATCTTATAGAAAATGTAATCTATGTAAGAAATCTCAAAAATCTTGCAGACTGTTCTAAAGACTGCTATTATATTCCTATGAAAATGCTGGAATCTTTCGGGTTTAGTGCAGACCCGGCTTTACTGGAAAAATATATAGATTTAGTTTTATCAGATATGGAAAAAGGATTGACCTCTCCTTCTGGAAAAAAGCAGGGACAGGAGATGATAAAAACACATAAGTCTATAATTGAAACAATTCCTGAAAATGCTGATGTAATAGTAATTGATGCGGGGGGAACAAATTTCCGTACCTGCCTTGTTCATTTTACATCCGACGGAACACCGGTTGTTCTTGAAATGCGAAAAACGCACATGATTGCAACAGAAAAGGAACTATCAAAAGAAAAATTTTTTTCTGTAATTGCAGATCAGATTGACTATCTTAAAAATAAAGCAGCCAGTATTGCTTTTTGTTTTTCTTATGCAATGGAAATTCTTGAAAATGGTGATGGAAAAATTATATCACTTTCAAAAGAAATAAAAGCTCCTGAAGTAATAGGTTCAAAAATTGGCGAAAACCTTTATAAGGAACTGACAAAACGGAACTGGAATGAAAACATAAAAATTGTTTTATTAAATGATACTGTTTCGGCCCTTAATGCCTGTGTAATGGCAGCACATAAAAAAAACCTGCGAATTGATGCGGATTCAACTTTTACAGCTTTTATTTTAGGAACAGGAATGAATGCTGCATATATTGAAAGTGAATGTTCAGAATGTAAAGAACAGATTGTTGTCTGTGAAAGCGGAAAATGCAATACTTTGCCCCGTTCTGTTTTTGATGAGGATTATGATTCACATACAGAAAATCCGGGAGAATTTACTGCGGAAAAAATGTGTGCAGGTGCTTATCTTCCGGGTTTAATTCTTAGTATTTTAAAAAATCCTGAAATTGCAGAACAGCTGTCAGAAGATGAGAATATGATTTTTTCCATGATGAATAAAAAAAATTTTTCAATGCGTGAAGTTGATTCCTATATGAATGATTTACGAAACAGTGAGAACAAGTCCTGGAAAATAATAGATGAGGTGTTAAACCGTTCAGCACTTTTTTCTGCCGCAATTGTTGCAGCCTGTATTTTTCGTGCAAATAAAAAACATGCTTTTATTTTATGCAATGGAACAACTTTTTTTAAGAGTTATAAAATTCGGGAACGATTTGAAAAGTATTTGTCATCTGCATTAAATAAGCGGGGAATAACCTATACTTGTGTTCAGCTTGAAAATGATATAACTGTGGGTACGGCTCTTGCCGGTGTTCAGGTAAATTAAAACAGATGAAAAAGATATTTTTTTGTTGCATAGTTTTTTTAGCTTTTACAACTTATTTGAATGCACAGATTTATACTAAAAATCATAAAGTATTTATTCAGCAGACAGAACATTTTGATATTGTTTATCCGCAGGAATCTGAAGAAACTGCACAACTGATTTTAGAAAACTGTGAAAACTATTTAACCGAAATAGAAAACAAACTCGAAACAAAAATTTATTTCAGGATTCCAGTTGCCATCACTCCAGATACAGATTCTTTAAATGCTTATTATTCCCCGGAACCTTATCACAGAATAGTTCTTTACGATACACTTCCATCTCTGGGAATGCTTTCAGTAAACAAGAATTCAATTCTTAAAGTATTCTACCATGAACTAACACATGCAGTTTCTCTTGGAATAAGATCAAATGGATGGAAAATTGCATCTCAGATTTTCGGAGTATTTTTAGCACCAGGACAAATTTTTTGTATGCCGATGTTTTTTTATGAAGGTGTTACAGTTTCGCTTGAAAGTTATGATGGATATGGCAGAATGAATGACAATTATTCCCTGAATATAATCCGGCAGGCAAAGGCAGATAATCAGTTTCCTTCCTGGCGGAAAATAAGCGGTGCACGGGATATTTATCCGACGGGAACTCCACCATATATTTTTGGCGGGGCTTTCAGTTTTTATTTGCAGAATACTTACGGACTTGAAAAATATGCTGAGTACTGGAATGTTTGCGGAAAACTGAATCTTTTCAAACTGATGCAGGGAAAGTTTAAGCAGGTTTATGGAATAAGTCTGGATGCAGCCTGGAAAAATTTTGAAGACTCAATACAAATTCCTGAAAATATAAAATCACTTTCTGAGGATACTCTGCTTGCAAAAAAAACATTTACAAAATATGTGAATGCACAGGCTGTTACGAAAGATTTTTTCTATTATGAAAGTGGAGAAGATAAAAACATTTACAGAATAGATTTAAAAACAAAGAAACAAAAAAAAGTCCTGACGGCAGATTCATCGGCATTACAAAAAATTTCTGTTTCATCTGATAATAAACTGCTTGCATATTCCTGTCAGATTTCAGATGGAACTGAAAAAAATGCATTTAGTCTTTACAATATTAAAACAAATAAACTGAAAAAAAATAACAATGATTTTACAGATTCTCCGAAACAGCTGCGGGATCTTGCATTGATTTCAGGAAACGGCGAAAACATTTTAGCCGGAATAAAAACAGAGGGGCAAAAAGCTTTTCTTTATTTAAGTTCTTGTGAAAATTTAAACAGTAATGAAAATAAAAATGAAAATTTGTTTTTATATGACGGCTATCCTTATGAAATAACAGATTCAGGAAAAATGCTTTTTGCCCTTCTTGTGCAAAACAAAGGTGAATGGTTTTTAGATATCGTGGATTTAAGTGCAAATTTTCAGTACAGATATGGGCTGGATTTAGTGCCTGCTTCGATGAGTTCATGCAATGGTACTCTGGTTGTAAGTTATTTTCCGGATACAAGAAAAACTCAGGAAATTAGTTTTGCAAAAACCGCAATTATAAAAATAAAAAATGATGAAGGAAAACCAGAGCCTGTTATTTCTTTTTTAGAAGATAATATTTCTGGTGGAACTTTTAACAGCTGTCTTACTGATGACGGACAATTGATTTTCTGTTCACATTTTTTTGATTATGAAGAAATCCATATAATAAAATTATCTGACTTAAATTTTTCTGAAAAAAATAATCTTGTCTTGATAAGCGAACGGAAATTTTTTGACAAAGAACAAAAAAATCCGGCTGAAAAAAACAGTATAACAAATACAGTGACTGATTTATCTGAAAAAAAAACAGACAGTCGAAAAAAATATCTTCCATTTTCAAACATGCACAAAGGATATTTTTTGCCTTTCCCTGGAGCGTCTGGTTTAGTTACCGGGTCTGCTGATGTTGATATTGATTTTAACAGAGTCGGAGTTTCCTATTTCACCCGGGATCCTGCAGAGCTTCTTACGCTGGAAACTGATGCCGGCTATGATTTTTCCGGTGAAAATATTTTTGTTGATTTAAAACTTAAGCGCAGCATCAATAATATGGATTTCTCTGCTTTTGCAAAGCTTGATGTAAAATTTAATTCTGAATACAAAACAGAAGGCTATTTAAATTTTTATACGGATAAATCTTTAGGAAAGAGTTACAGAAAAATTATTTTTCAAAATACTGCCGGCTGGAACAGTTCAAACTGGTCATATCAGTATAACAGCATGAATTATCAGTTGTCAGGTCATGCTTTTCAAAATGTTTTTTATCTTGCTTATTCCAGTGCGCTTTATAAATTTCCAGGAAATTACTCGATTGCCGGTTTTACCTTTTCTCTGCAGTATATACTAAGTGCTTTTTTTGACTACAAGGATTTTTCAGAAATTTCAAAATTTAATAATTATGTAAGTCCGTCAGTTTTAATTCGGCTGCCGTTTCTTTTGCCTTTCAGAAATCCTGCCGGTATGACAATAAACTTTCCGTCAACTGTAAAAATTTCTTTTTTACCGGATAGTAAAACAATTGAATTAAAAGATAAGTATTATTCGTTTTATTTTAAGACGGTGCTTTTTTCAAAAGAAATTCAAACTACCATTGGAAACTCAAATATCTATTTAAATCGTTTTACATTAAAGGCCAGATATAATTGTGATCTTTATGAACATACGGAAATAAAATATGACAATTATTTTTCAGTATTAAAATATGCCTTTGATTTTACAAATATTCAGAATATGGGCTTAAAGCACTCTGTTACACTTCAGACTTTGCTAAACATGAATCTGATTATGGGTGCTGCAACGGGACAGGTTTTTTCTTTAGGTTGTGATTTAACTTATGATATAAACCTGAAAAAATGGACACCGGCATTATCAGCTTTTCTGGATTTGTAAGTTTATAACTTGCATTATCAACAGTTTAATTATATAATTAATTTGTAAAGTTTTTTCAAAAAAGGTGGGGATATGAAAGGGCTTGGAAAAACAATAGCACTTCTTTTTCTGGTTGTAATCCTTATTTTACTGGGACTGCTCTGGTTTGATTATATCGGTGTCATTCAAGCCAAAAAAGCTTTTTCTCCTGTTTATAAACTTTTAAAACTAGAACCACAAGTATCATCGTCCATCACAGAAACAAATGTTCCCGTAAATCTTGATGCAGACCGCCTTGCAAAAAGACTTGAATCTCTGGATATTCGTACTCAGGAACTGGATAAACGGGAAGCAGACATTACTCAGCGTGAACAACAGTTAGACCAGATTGTTCAGGAATTAGATGACAGAAAGAAGTCTCAGGAAGACAGGGAACTTTCATTTAATAACACTGTCAAAAAATATGATGACCGTCAGATAAATATAGAAGCAAATGCACGAAATCTTACAGGTATGCAGCCTGAAAAAGCAGTTCTTATTCTTAATGAAATGGAAGATCAGGATTTAATCGACGTCCTGCGTAAAACTGATGAGATTGCGGCTGAAGAAGGTTCTATGTCCATGGTTTCTTACTGGTTGTCTTTAATGCCGGCAGACCGTGTTGCAACCGTACAGCGTAAAATGGCAAATAAACCTTTATCAATTGAATAATTAAAAAGTTTTTTTTTAAATTGATAAAAAAATCTCTTAATTTCTCTTTTTTAAATCCGAAAATTTAACAGTATACGTGTGACAGACACATTACCTGAAATTTTATAAAAAAAATGCCGTTTTTGAATTTTTGCGAAACGACAAAAAAGGGGTATGCCATGCAGGCTCTGGATTTCCAGATTGATATGAAACTTGCCTCTGCACAGCTGAAGCAGGATTTTCAAACTGCTGTTCAAGGATTGAACTCAGGTTATCAGGATGGAACTTCATTTCGGAAGATGCTTGAAGAAGCTCAATCTGAAAATACCACGGAAGGTAAAAATATTAATGAAAAACCTGAAGAACAGGTTCTTGAAAAAACAGCGTCCGTAAAAGATTCTAGGGAATCTGCAAAACTGGACAAAGACAGTTCCTCGGTTTCAAAACTGGATGATAAATCAGTTGAAGAAAAACAAGATGATTCAGAAGGTGTTTATCAGAAAATTACTGATGAAGAAAAAGAAGCGACAGCGGAATTAGAGATAAAAAATAAAAAGTCTTTTGAACTTCAGGATTTTTTTGCGGTTGCAGAAGAAGATGCTGATATTCCTGAACTTGTTACAGAACTCTCTGATGATGTTGCTTTATATGAAGAAGATGAACAGGCTTTTTCTACGGATGAAATTCTTGTAGCTGTAATGACAGGTGCCAGTGTTCCAAAAAATACAGAAAAAATAAAACCACAGGTAATTCTTGAAGAGCAGTCAGTTCAGGAAATTACTGAGGAAAAAGCCGTTTCAAATTTGACAGGAAAGCTGGGAGAAGAAATTTCAAAAAATAAAAAACTGTCAGATGAAGATGGCAAAATTAATGTACTTGATTTACGGACAGAAAATGTTGAAAAGTCTGAAGAAAAGTTAATAACTAAAGAAGCGGCGAAAGAAGGTAAATTTGTTTCATCAGTTTCAAAAACTGACGACTCTCAGATTACCTTTACATATTCTAATGCGATGGAGCAGGGAAATGCTTCTGTAAATGTAGATGTAGATGCTTCCAGTGTTGCTGTTTCAGAAGGAAAAGATTTTTCAAATATGCTTGCGGATAAAATTGAAAATCAGGCGGCAGAACTTGTAAAGTCTGGAACTCTGGTTTTAAAAGACGGTGGCAAAGGAACAATTAATTTAATTTTGCATCCGGAAAAACTTGGAAACGTTAAAGTGAAACTGGAAATGTCCGAAAATATTATTACCGGGAAAATCGTGGTTCAAAGTGAAGAAGCATATAATGCTCTTAAAACCAGTTTACCGGTTTTAAAAGCCGCATTCAGTGAAAGCGGATTTGATACTGCAGGTTTTGACTTGTCCTGGGCCGGCAATCACAATAACGGTGGCAGTGAACAGTCTGATAAAAACCCGCAGTGGTTCAAGTACGCTGAAGATCAGATGAAAGTCTTTGATTCAGATTTTGCTGATTTTGAAAACTCTGCGGCTTACGGAAATAATTTTTACGGCAATTCACGTATCAGTGTAGTTGCATAAAACTTAAGTACAAGGTTGGAGAAAAATGGAAGGTCTTGGATTTAATCCTACAATGAGTTCTCAGGAAAAACTTTCAGTAACAAATACTGTAAACTCATTTAATTCGGCAAATAATGCGAAAACAGGACGTGTCGCAAGTCAAGAGTTGGGCAAGGATGATTTTTTGAAATTGCTGTTGGCACAGCTTGCGAATCAGGACCCTACAAGTCCGATGGAG
>JAEEGL010344261.1_pt1 | contig 19683 bp, 7 predicted proteins | sample 9134231 | NCBI WGS metagenome assembly JAEEGL01 (sample SAMN16246548, study PRJNA631951) | gut metagenome | biome: gut microbiome; feature: rumen; material: fiber-attached | host: Bos | place: Iran: Karaj | collected 2018-10 | reverse complement strand
TATGATAGAAAGACCTAAATATTTAAATCAATTAATCGAAAGCAAAGAAAATGGATTTCCAAAGGTAATAACAGGAATAAGAAGATGTGGTAAGTCATCTTTACTTAAAGATATATACTATGAATACTTGTTATCAATTGGTATTTCTAAAAAGAATATAATTATAATTGAACTTGATAGTATTGAAAATACGAAATACCATGATCCTTTTGAACTAAACGATTATATTTTAAATCAATGTAAAGATGATTCAATGCACTATGTGTTTATAGATGAAATTCAGTTGGTTGATACTTTGATTAACCCTATTTATACAAATGGTAAACATATAATTGCAGGCAAAGACGATAATGAAGTAGTTGGCTTTGTTGAAGTTGTTTTAGGACTATCTAGAAAGAAAAATATTGATTTATATGTTACTGGTTCAAATTCAAAAATGTTATCGTCAGATATTGTTACTGAGTTTAGAGATAAAGCTACAAATATTCATATGTATCCTTTGTCATTTGAAGAATTCTTTAATTATAAGGGTGGATATAAAACAGAGGCATTTGAAGAATTTTTGAAATATGGTGGAATGCCCTTGGCAGTACTGAAAAATAATGAGCAAGACAAAAAAGACTATTTAATAAATCTATTTGAGACAACGTACTATAAAGATATTCTAGAACATAATCATCTTAATAAAACTGAATCATTAGATGAACTTTGTTGCATCTTAAGCAATGAATGTGGGCACTTAATTAATTCTGAAAAGATAGCTAATGCATATAGAAGTAAAAAGAAAGAAAATATACATAAAGAAACAGTTACTCGTTATATAGATTTTTTTGTTGATGCATTTATATTAGCACCTGTAGAAAGATATGATGTAAAAGGTAAAAATAGAATTGGTGCTTTAAGAAAATACTATTTTGTTGATAATGGTCTTAGAAATGCAAAATTAAATTTTTCATCTATCGATGAGGGACAAATGCTAGAAAACCTTGTGTATAATGAATTAATCTATAATGGCTATACTGTAAATGTTGGAGTTTATGATAAGGTAGAAAAGAATAAAGATAAGGTAAGCGTAAAGAAAACTTATGAAATTGATTTTTTAGCTAGAAAGGGAAATAGAGAATATTATATTCAAGTTTCTTCAAATTTATCCAATAGCGAAACAAAAGAAAGAGAATTAAAACCATATATATCGCTTAAAGATCAAATCCAAAAAGTAATTGTAATTAATCGACCAATTGATGAAACAAAAGATATAAATGGATTTACAATAATTGGAATTACCGATTTTATACTAAGGTTTATAAAATAGGAGACTAACTATTAGAAGTCAAGAGTAAATTATCCTATACAAAATTGGATGAGATTGAAAGACACAATAGATTTTATTGGCCTATGGGAAATCTTGAATAATGAAAATTTTAACCGCATCGAATTCGATGCGTTTAAATTAGAATCTGGTAAAAATTCATTTGTTATGGCATTATTATTAGTTTCAGATAATTCACAAAAAAGAAGAGTCTTGTCGAAAAAGTTTAGATGATCAAAATAGATATAATTATATTAGAAGCAATATGATAAAAAAATCTATTAAAATATTAATTAAAAAAGTGGAGCACTCTTAAAAACTATGGGGCCCACGTTGAGACGGTAGTATTGTTATTCTTAAAATTAATCAACTATTTTTATCGGCATATTTTTAATCAAACGGCAAAATATAAGTTCACTTTTACAACTGTTTTTTATTTATATTTTGCCGATAATATGCTATAATTTTTGTTGTATAATTCATAAAAAAGAAGGTAATTAATAATGGCGAATCCAGTTGATTTCACATTAAAAAAGATTCTTAAAATAGCAAGAGGTTTATCATTTGTAAGAACATTAGCTTATTTAATTGGTGGTATTTTAATACTAGTATTAAATGAGAAAATAGAACAATATATTTATCTAATTGTTGGTATTGATTTAATTATCGTTTCTTCATTAGAATTAATGAAAGAAATAGTTGATAGAGGATATAAAGAATCCCACAATCATATAGGCACTGCAGTTTTTATGATTATTGTTGGTATTTTGATATTAACATTGTTCCATTCTAATGTATATAAAGTAAGCGTCATGTGGGCTGTAGCAACTGTAGTTAATTCTACAATGGAGATAAATGAGGGCTTACATGAAATACATGAAAGAAAAACATTCTCATTAATTAATTTAGGCTTCGCAGTAGCCGAAATTGTATTCTCTATTTTATTATTAATTGAGCCAGAAGAAAATGCTGAACATTTCTTAACTCATATTTACCTATTAGGTATCGGCTTTATATTAGAGGCAGGAGAAGCATTATTAAGTGTATTCTCACCATTCCTTACGAAGGTTCCAGTTGTTAATGTTATTCCTGGTATGAAAAAGATTGCTGAAGAGCGTGAAGAAACATTAAAGGAAGAGAAAGAACAAAAGAAAATAGAAGCTGAAATTAAGGAGCTAAGAAAAATAGAAAAAGAAAGAAAAGAATAATAGAAAAAAGCACACAAAGGAAGTATTAGCAAAATAATAAAAAAGGCATGTATAATGAAAAGTTAAAAATACATGTCTTTTATTTTTTCAATTTACACAAAACAAAACATTTTTTGTGCATTTATAAAATAATACTTATTTTTATATTGCGATATAATTAAGGCTGTTATATAATAAAGCTAGAAAAAAATAAGTAGTTAATATTTAAATATTAATGTGGCAAAGCTAGAGCAATCTAGTGACGCAAAACTATAGGGTCTAGGATTTTAGATAGCCAGGTGCAGTTAATACAATAATGCTGGCTTTTTTATATTTTTAAAGGGGGTTTTTGATGTGAATAAAAAATTAATAATTAACTTAATTTCATTAATAACAACCTCTTTTTTATTAATCATGGTTGTGTTCTCATGGTACATTTCAAATGACACTGTTAAGGCTGAAGGAATTTTTGGTAAGACTGAGGACGAAGATTATTCACTTAAATTACAAAGAGGTATTTATAATAGTTCAAATCAAACATGGACTTGGACTGATACTACATCTTTATCAATTTCAAATATCCAACCTGGAGATTCTTTCTTCTTCAGAATTATTATAACAACTTCTAGAAATATCAATTTAAATATGGATTTTTCAGGAATTGAGTCAGATATTGATAATTCAATTTCTGTATCAAACGGATATGTATTAATTGGATCTACAAAAAAATATAACATTGTTAACAATAAAGTAACAGTTAATGAAGGTGGAGCTTCAAAAACTTTATATAATATTTCAGGCTCTACAGTTTCATTAGGAGATTATAAGGTTGAAGATACATTTAAGTTCTACAACTATGGAGTATGTACAACAAATCCTACAACAATTGTGTCTGGAACTTCTGGTATCACAGTAACATATGCTGGTTCACCTTTAGATAACGATGTAACAAATGATGGTATCACTCCTGATGATTTAGGAAGCGTTGCTACAAACTATTCAGTTACAGCAAGTGGAAGTGAAACAATCGCATTTGCATATTTCGCTTTAGAGTTTAATGATGAAGCATCAATTGTTGATTATTCATATACATTTGATAACAACACAAAGGAATGCTCGGATAGTAATCTATATCAATCTCAATACTTAAATATTAAGAGAATTAATGTATTAGAATCATAATCATTTAACTATTTTGAAAAGGAGGTAATGGTATGAATGAATCTAAAAAATCTAAATCAGGCATTGTCTTAAAAGTTTTATACATCGTCACACCATTACTTATGGTATTTACAGTTGTATTTTTAATATATGCTTGGTATACAAACACACTACAAACTGGTGAATTAGATGTAACAACTAAGAATTTCACAATTGAATATACATTTGATGAAAATACAGAAAAGAATGTATTAGAATACACAGTTAACGATATAGCATTCTTTGATTATGATGCTATAGAAGAGATTGGCTTCTTAGAAGATGAAGCTAGACCTCTTGATATTCATTTAAAGAACACAAGTGAAAGTGACATGAATTATACAGTTACTTTCAAAGCAACAAAAACAATATTAACTGGAACAAACGATTCAATACAATCAGTAGCATATGTTGGAGCAGTACTTGATTTTACAGGACTTGGAACAACATATACATCAATCGCAAATAGATATGCTGCTGATACTGAACATACAAATTACACAGGTGCAGCATATGATTCAACAAGTGCAACAACAATTGCTGCAACAAATTATTTAGAAGTAAAAACAGAAGGCTTAATTAATTCTGGCCAAACTGATAATTTATCATTATATATTTTTGGTATTCAAGAAATTGATAGTGCGATTAATAGTCAATTCATTTATGATGGTTCAGATTTAAGAAGCTATACATTCGAATTAACAATTCACGCAGAGCCAATTAGTAGTGCATCAGCTACTGAAAATTCATAAAATAATTAGTAAACTAATTATAAACTATAAGGAGGTAATAAAATGTCTAAAAGAAAATTAATAATTTTATATACATTAACTTCATTAGTTTTTGTACTTTCAATTATGGCAGTTTTTGGTGCCTTCTTATTTGAAGAGAAGGTTACTGTAACAACTAATTTAGGCAATATTACAACAATAAACAAAGGATTCGTAACATACGCTCCTGGTACAGTAACAGATAATACTTACACAGGATTAGATATTACAGATTATTCAACAACAACAGCTTATAAAACTGCTTTAAAAACTAGACAATCAACACCTCAAGATATTAATACTTCATCTATAATATGCTATGCAACTGAAAAAGAAGGATATAAAGAGGAAAAGAATGAATATTTCTATTTAAATCAATTAGGTTTAAGGTTTGATATCGCAGCATCAATCGATGTATGTGTAAGAATTCACTTCGAGGATGCATGGATTTTAATTAAAACAGTTGGTGGTACTGAATCAGATCCACAATACATTAGAAAAGCGTCTTTAAGTGCTTCATATCCATTTAGTGCTCCAGATGGAGATACTGATTGGTATTATGATATAAATTCAAATTCTGTTTATTATAAGCATGTAATTGATTCTGATGAAGAAACAGCTACACAAGATTCATCAAATAATTACATTCATTCATTATCTTATGATGTTAATGCTTCATATTTCTATGAATTTGCTGCAAATGAAATTATTGCAAATGGACATCAAGCAGTACTAGTTGAGGTTTCATTTACAGTAGACGTTGTTCAAGCAAATAGAGCATATAAGATTTGGAACGTAGATCCATTAACTATTGGTAGTTAGAAAGGAGTTGATGATTTATGAAAAATAATAAAAAGAACTTAAAAAATAAATCAGTTAAGAATTACAAAAATTCTGTTCTTAGAAGAAATATCATAACATTATCATCTTCATTCGTGTTAATGATTGTTGCTTTAATAGCAACAATTTTAGTACTTAATAAACATATTGATGAAAAGAAGTTCATGGCTTATGAAGGATATTATTCTTCAGACCAAAGTGTTATTGATGGTACAGGCGCACCTGCACAACAATATATTAAGATGTCTGAATTCTATACAATAAGTAATAATACAGTGTCACCAACATCTACAACACCTGGTACAAAATATATTACTATTGAAACAAAGGCTGATTTATATGCTTTTTCTAAATTATGTAATTCAACTTCAAGATTTACAGGATACAATTATAAATTATTAAAGGATATTGACTGGTATCTTGATGATACAGCAGTTTTCAATTTTGAACCAGTAAATTCATTTAGTGGTACATTTGATGGAAACGGATATACAATTAAAAACCTAGGTATTGCAACAATTGCATCAGGAACAAGAACAACAGACTATGCTATGTTCGTCACACTTACTGCAAGTGGTACAATTAAGAATTTAGGTTTAATTAATCCTGTATTAACAATAAACGTATCTCCAGTGTCTGGCACAGCAGTTTATGTAGCAAACCTTTGCGGTACTAATAAAGGTACAATTGATTATGTATTTGTAAGAGATAGCATTGTTAAAGCAGAAGAAAGAGAACAAGCAGGTATCTCTGTTACTGCTCCAAACTATCGTGTTTCTGGTATCGTAGGAAAGAACGATGCTGGTGCATCTTTAACTAATGCATATTATGCTGGTACAAAAGTTTTCAACACAACAACTTATGGTTCTCCAGAAGCATTCCAAGAGATTTTAGTTGATAATTATGGTACAGTTGAAAATTTATTTTTCTATGATGAGCTAGTTGAAAGTGTTGTTGGAACAATGGATTCTGATTCTAATAATACAGTTTCTATTACTTATTCTATATTAAATCGTTCATATGATTATAATACACACTTTGGTGTATATTGTACTTCATTAGATGAATTAATCGAAAATGTTATTGGTGTTAGTGGAACAAATTGGATTAATGATACTTATTATAGTAAAGAAGGTAACACAAACGTAAGTAACTTTGGTTCATTAATTAACTATACAACACCTTTATATAAGAAATTAGATGAAACTAAAGTTTCATATGATAATGATACAAAGAAATATACAATCACTATTGCTAATGTAGATGATTTTGATTATATCTTCAATAATATGAAGCTAAATGCTAAATTTACAGATAGTTCAATGATCTATAAATTAGCATGTGATATTAATATGAATGATATTGCTTCATTAACATATGGAGATTCAATCCAATCAAAATTCATTTCTAGTAACACATCATCACCTAGAAAGATTTATTTTGATAAATATAATTACAATGTTAAGACTGGATCTTACACTGCTTATGGAGTATTTCCATATTTTGCTGGTGAATTATCTTATATTAATTTCATAATAGGTTCATCTTCATCTCAAGTTACAATTAATGCCGAAACTAGTGGTATTAAAGCAATTGGTACTGCAATTGGTTATGCAGAAGCAGCAACTATTGATAATGTTAATGTATATGCAAATATAAAAGTTAATAACGCAATTGGTAGATACTTTATTGGTGGTATCGCTGGTGTAATTGGAGATAAGACTACAATTTCTAATTCAACAGTATCTGGTACAATAACAACTACAAACTCAAATCCTCAATCATTTAGTAATGATGCTGAAAATGTTGATGGTATCGCAATCGGTGGTGCAGTAGGATTTGTTACAAAATCTGGTGGTTCTTTATCAAAAGTATTATCAAATACTGAAATAGTATCTGCAGGTTATACTAACCAAGTAGTTAATATTGGTGGTGTAATTGGTGCTGCATATCTAATTGATTCATCAGAATTACAAAATAATGGTTCAATTTCAGTTGGAACAAGCTCAACAGCAGCTGCATATTCACAAATTTATGTATCTGGTGTTATTGGTAGATTATTAGGTATGTATTCACAAGCTGATGGATACACAAATAATGGAGATATTACATTATATCAACAATCAAATGCCCCAACATATATTTGCGGTATCGTTAATGCTGATATTCAAACAACTGCAAAGGGTGACTATTATCTAGAATATAAGAGTAAAGGTCAATTCTGGGCATCACGTCAAACTAATGGTGCAAATATCAATGTAAATAATGCTAATAGTAATGCAGCATTTATGTATACATATGGTATTAACGTAAAGAATTCAAATAATTTCGTTACAAAATTATCAGGTATTTATAACCTAAACTATAGATTCTCTGCAGAATCAACTGCATTAGGAGCTATGACTATTAATATGAATGTTGTTAAGAAATTTGCTCCAGTTATTATGTCTAATAACTCTTCAAATTCAACTTACAATATTTCATTATCAATTGTTTATAATCTAAGAGATATTACATATGATACATCCGCAGCTTTAACAGCATCAGTATATTATACTGGATGTGTATTAGCTGATTATGTTAATTACATTGATGTAAGAAATGAAGGTAATCAATCAATGACTATCGATAATGCTCTTACAGGTAATGTAAATATAACAGGAGTATTCTATGAATTAACTGGTGGATTTACTGCTAAATCAATTTACAATGGTGGAAATATTACTGTTACATATACTGCAATAGTAACAGGTAATATCAATGCATCTGGTATTTGTTATGCAAATCAAAATGGATTTAGTGATACAGAGATTCAAAAATATAATCCATCTAATGATGATTATGATAAGACACAAGTTGGTTCAATTAATAATTGTATCAACAATGGTGCAATAGAAGTAACAAATCCTAACTATGCTAATATAACATTTAATAAGGTTGAAATTAAGAGTTCAAATGGTGATGTCATTACAGAAAATCACTGGAATCCTGCAAGTGCTCCAGCAGCATATTTAGTTGGTAATATTAATGTTACTGGTATCGCAATTTATAATTATTCAGTAATTACTAACACATTTAATATTGGTGATATGTTTGCTGCAAACTATGTTCGCAATAATACAACTAATAATAAGAATGAAATTAATGCATCTGGTTTAGTTACTTATAATATTGGCGGATATGCAATTATTGAAAACTGTGCTAATGATGGTGACATTAAAGCAATTAATATGTCATTCTACATGGTATTTAACAACGGTCAATCTAATGTTAATGTTCAAACTGCAAAGAATGCATATGTAAATTCAAGTGGTATTGTTTGTCATAATGATGAAAATGCAGATGGTTCAACTTATAACAATTCAAATGGACATTCTAAACAAATAATTGCCTTTACAATTAATTATGGTTCAATTTATAGTTATAATGTTAGAAGAAATTCTACAACATCAGCTGATCCTAACTTTAGGGCAATATCAGGAGGTATTTTAGGTCAAGGTTTATTAAATACAGTAAACGTTATGAACTATGGTAATGTTTATGGTTCAGAAGTAGCTGGTGGTATCATCGGCGTAATGTTCTTCGAGTGTTTTAAAACAGAAGTAAACTCTAGTAACAATGTAGTGTTTGCAAATACTATTAACTATACACCTGTAAAAATAATTGATAAAGGTGAATTAGTATATAGAGATAATACTTTATATACATATAGAACATATTCAACTTTTAAATCATTAAATGCTAGTAGTACATGCTACTTTACAGAACTTCCTGTATATTCAAAAGATTATTATAACGGTTCAATATTTGGTATTATTAACTTTAATGGTGATTCTAATGCCCAATATATGAAGATTAGATATTTAATTAGTTTTAATGATGATATTACATTAGTTGGGGCAGAAGCAGCAACTCCAACTTTACCAGATGGAGCTATTGATTTATCTACATTCTTCTCTGCATATATTAAATATGAATCAGGATTTATTCTTGATCAATATATTGGTAAAAATGTAACTTATGCACCACTTTCAAGTGATAAGGTTACAATTAATCATGTTGAATACACAGGTGTATTTAATAATGATTTCAAATTTAAACAAGCAATTGATGGTAATGCAGAAGCATTAGATGTTGATCATCATAGAACAGATATATTCATTTCTGATTATTTTGATTTCGTCGGAGTATTATATGTAAATGAATTATTACTTAACAAGATTGGTTGGGGTAATATTGCATATAGTGCTGCAGCTGAAACATTCGCTACAAAATTAGAATCTGTTGGTGTATTTGTTAAATATTTAGCAGGAAAAGATAATACATCTGCATATGATAATTTAATTGCAGCTGCATTTAATACTGATACATGGTTAAGCAAATGCGATACAGAAATCTTAACTGAGGTTGTTAATACTCTAATTGAAAATGAAGATACAGAAACATTACTAGCAATGGTAAATTATATTTTCAGTTCTTCATCAAGTTCTTATTCAATTATTAAAACTGAAACAAGAACTGCTATACTAGAAGCAATATTACAGCATGACGAGACAATTAATTATTCAGATTTATTAGATGTTATTATAACTTATGTTGGAAATTATTCTGAATTATTAGCTAATAGTGCCCTAGATAAGAGCGATGAAGCAGGAGAATATTTACATAATTATATTAAGTCATTATCTAATTCAAAAGTAGAAGACATTTTAACTACATATTGTAATTATTTAAAGAATACTTCAACAAATGGTTATTTTACATATTCTACGAGCGAACAAGCGAGATATGATATTTTATCAGCTATGTTCGAAAAAATAAATGATGATACATTCTATGATAAATTAGCAGAAATATTAGAAATCGATGATGAATTATCTGGATACACATTATCTCCTACATTATCAATGTATGAAGGTTATTCATCATTAACAAGCGAACAAAGAATAGTTTTATATCAAGCAATTGCAAGAAACAATACAATTCTTACTAACCTATCAAATATGAATAATTACATAGGTGAGATGGCTACTGAAATTGATTTCTATGTTCAACTAATTAAGTCTGGATATTCTAAGACATCAATGGCTAGTATCTATAATGATATTAAATCAGCAACTGTTGAAGAATCATCAACAACTGTAATTGATGAAAGAGTTGCATTATGGAATCAAATTAGAAATACAAATGTATTCAAAGATTATTTAATAAATCTACTAGGCAACGAATATGTCGCTAAAGCTACAGAATTTAGAAACACATATCAAACAACTACATATCCATATCCGTTAGCATATAGTGTTAATGGTGATTTGAGTTTTACTTATACATTTAATATTACTCCATCAACATATTTCTTAGGACCATATAAAGACAAGAATAAGACACAATTTGATTATGCTGCTGTGACTACTAATGTAGCTCCAACAAATGGTGATAGTAATACTACTAAGCGTTCAGTAGTTGATGTTATGACTAAGGCCGAGGCTGATTATCTTTATGATAACGGCTTTACATATGCATATCAGTTATTTTATTATGAATATAGTGATTCAAGCTCTAACAATCAGTTGTGTGCTGTAAGACGTACGGTTAATGGAGTAGAAGAAAACAAGTATGCGTTTACTTGGTTTAAGACAGCATACAATACAGACTTTACTGGTGGTTTCTTAAGTGGTAGATATGACGATGATGGTGTATGGTATGATGAACCAGTTATTGCGACTATTAATGGTGTAGATATTGATGTATCTGGTGGAGGAATTTCTAAGTTCACATCAAATTCAAGTGGCGGTACTGGAGAAGGAAATTGGGCCAACAACTTAAATAGAACTGGATCTTGGATTTTAACAGATATAAATGGAAAACAATATACTCAAACAGGAACATTAACAGACTGGGCTGATTTCATTATTGAACATGAAATTAGACACTATATTTCTTATCCAACTGACCAGTGGCATTCAACTAGATGTAGTGGATTGGGTAAATATAGATCAGGAAATAGATGGTTTACATGGAAATCAGCAGATTATCCTGTATATTCATCTCAATATATTGATTATTCAATCGATGATTTATTAAGACTAGATGGATATTTAACATCTTATGACGATGGAACTACTGTTGATGAAACAGAAAGAAGCATCATTAATGAGTTATTCAATACTCATTTTGTTGGCGATGCAAACTTTAATGCGATTATTACTGCGGCATTGTTTGAACAAAATGCTTATATAAGAAATGATTCTTATTATAGAGTTACTAGTCCTACATTAAATAAAAACTTTACTTCATATTACACATTAACTGCAACTCAAGCTAATTTATATGATTCATCAAAGAAATATTATAAATTAGTTGGTAATAATTATATTGAAGTAGATAGTAAAAATGTAACAAGTTCAAATTATAATACATTCTATTTTGTTACTGCAACTAGAGCTATAACATATGATTCAAATGCTATATATTATGAAATGCATGATATTGATGATTATGATATAGATTATATAAATAACTATTTCATTACAAATATTTATACAACTTCTACAATATCAGGAAATCATCCATTTGATTATTTATTCCAAAGATATGGTAATGCTTCTGATAAAACTACTGTAAAACAATATTTAGGAAGTATTGTTGCAGGAACATCAAAAGATGAATTTGTTGGATATTGTGCTGGAAACCAACAAGCTTATGCAAAACTATTATTAGAGTTGATGAAATTAAATCACATTGATCCATCACAGTTTGTAGTAACATATCCACATAGTATTGGAAATAGCTCGGATTCATCAGCTGCTTCAGTAAATGAATGCACGTATTATTCTGATTTGTATGTTGATAATACATATGCAGAATATGAAGATGATTATAGTTATTATTTGTTTGAATATGCTTTTACGTTTACTCAAATGAATTTCAATGTTAGTGATTATGATACAGTATTATTGTATGTTGGACCAGTTAATACTCAAGGAACATTACGTTATAGTACTGATGGTACTAATTATACAACCGAAACAATTGAAGAAATTATGTCTATTGAGATAGATACTAGTTCTTCATCAACATTGTATTTACAAAGCACTTCGAGTGATGTTTATTTCTATGCTATCTATTATATAACAGCAACTCAAGCTACTATTTCTGGTAATTCATCAAATAATTATGTTTTACTGGATGAAGCAACTAATGGTAGAACAACTCCTGGAAATATAATCTATAATTTACCATCTAGTTCTGATATTGAAACAAGAATTAGAACGATTTTATCAAATAACGGCATTACTCCAGCTACTCTTACATATGATGTCAATATGAATTTTGTTGCATACAATAACAATGATAGTGGATGGCTAAGATACTTTAGACTTGTTATTGATAATGATAGAAGTACTTCAACTAACAATGATATTACAATTCTAGGAACAAGTACTGCAACAGTTGCTAATAGAACTACATTTAGTGTGTCAACAACTGATTCATCTTACTTAGGAAAAGCAGTTGGTATAATGGTAAGTCAAAACCAAAATGGAACTTATAATTATGATACAACCACATCAAATGGTCAACCTAAACAGTATAGATGGCGTTTATATAAAATAGAAATAACTATAAATTATTCATACACATATTTAGGTACTATTTATAATCGAAGAGCTATTTTAACAAATGACGGTATTCATTCTATTTTAAATGATAGTATTGGCTATTCTAAGGAAGATTCATTAGCTACAGTTTTACAAAATTCTCAAGATTATTCTACTAAATATAATAACTTATTAGATGATGCTACATTCAATCTAATTCCTATTGACTATTCACAATCTATGTATAGAAGCACTTTGGTTTCTGATACATATTATGTTAATAGTGGTGATACATATACTCAAACTACAGGTGTATATGATTCTACAAAGGATTACTATACAAATAATGGTGGTAATTATACTACAGCAACAATAGATGCTAATACATACTATAATACAGTTCAATCTGGAAAATATTATGTAAGCTACGAGCAGGCATCTGGTGCTTATGATAGTAATGCTGTATATTACACTAGAAATGGTAATGTATATACTAGAGCTACAGTCACTTCAAGTGATTATTATCCAGCATCTTATAATCAATCTACATATTATGTAAGAACTGGTGGTGCTGGAACTGAATTAGATCCATATACATACAGTCTTGCAACAACATATTATTCAGGTACTCAATATTATACAAGAGTATTTGATCCATATGTTTATACAGCAAGTACTGTTACTGATAACACTGGTACATATTATATTAGTACAGGTAATGATACATATGCATTAGCATCAATATATAATCAAGGTACTACATATTATGTAAGAACTGGTGGTACAGGAACAACAGAAGATCCTTACACATATACTGAAATGACTTCATTTAATTCAGGCACTTCTTACTATTCAAGAAGTGGTGCAGGAACTAATCAAAATCCATATGTATATACACTTGTATATGATTCAACAGAAACATATTATACAAGAACAGGAACTAATGGATATTTATATCCTACTGCATCTCCAAGTGAAGCAGTATTCTATCAAGATTATGTTTCAAATACTTATTATGTTAATGGTGGAACTAATTACCAATTAGCAGCAAGAGCATTTGATTCTAACTTAACTTATTATACTGAAAGTAATGGAACATATACTGCAGCAAGCATTAATGCTACACAATACTACAATAGTACAACATCAAATACATATTATTCTAATTTCTCATTAGCTTCAGGTGAATATATTAGTGCAGCTAATACATATTTTACAAGAAGCGGAAGTGGAACTAGTGCTGATCCATATATTTACACAGTTGCTTCACCTAATGCATCAGCATATTATGGAACAACAACTTCAAATACATATTTCACTAATACAAGTGGAACATACGCAACAGGCGATTATAATGCGTCTGCAACATATTATGTATATTACAATTCAGAATATGTTGAACACGGTAAGGCATCTAGAAATATCATTGATTTATTAGAATTAAGTCCAGTACATACATCAGGAAATCCTGAATATTGTGTACCTGATTTCTTAAAATTATTTATAACATCTTCTAATGAAGCATTCTTAACATTTGTTAATCATGCTGTTGTAGCTTCTGAAAATGAAGATGAAGATTTAGCAATAATTATTCAAGAATTACTAGAGAATATTGGTTATATTTCTTTAGGTGATGCGGTTAATACTCCATCAATTACATTATCTGAAGAAACAACTAATATGCTAGCTACTGCATATTTAGTATCTGATTATAGATATATCTTAACTAACCAAACAAATGTTTATGATAGTAAATTAAATGTTTATGTTATGGCAGGTACTCCAAATAATTGTAAGTATTTCATAAGTAATGGAACATATTTAATTCCATTCTTTGAAAACTTCTGTGCTGAGATTGGTTACAATCTATCAACTACTGGTTATGGTATTTATGCCCTAGCTTCTAACCAAGGTAAATTAAATGGTCAATTTATTCCAGATAACCTTGAATTAGACATTATGGATGTATACTATGAAGTTAATGCAAGTGTTGGTTATAAGCTATTAGAAGTTGGTTCTCCAAATAATGCTACATGGAGAGGTGGAACTGCAAGTGACGAAGATGATGATTCTAATCATGAATCTGTAAACTATGCATTCTACGATGAAATGAAGCAATTAAATGCATCAATTTCTACTACAGTATTTGATTTAACAATTACTGATGGAACTAATACTTATTATGGAGATATTGATTTAAAGAATCATACAATTACTTATTATTATTCTGATACATTAGATTCAACTAATGGAACAACATTTACTGTATCTAATATTGATTTAGCTTATAAAGCTAAAGCATTAAGGGGTGCAAAAAATGCTTGGGATGATGATATATCTGAATTCATAAAGACAAGTACATTTAAAGCATATAATTTTGATGTTACATCATATCAATTCACAGTATTTGCTGAAAATATTAAGGTTCATGATGTATATAGTATTATTTTCAAGCATGTAACTACAGAATTAACAATGGTTTATGATAATAGCTGCTTAGCTGCAGGCGATACTAATATCTTAAAGACTGTTTCATCTTCAACAAATGATACAACAGTAGTATTAGATATTACATCAGCAAATGAAAAGCTAAGAAAGGGATTAAACCTAGAGCATTATCTATCATTTGTTAAATTAGATGACAATAGTGCAGAAACTTCAACAGTTTACACTATGGGTAGTGAATATATTACTATTTCAGCATTATCAATTGACCATAGAATTAAGGCTGATGGTAGTGCAGTAGCTACAATGCTAGTATCTTATAAGCTTCCTGCAGGTGCATATCATATTAAATTATCAATTTGTGGTATTTCTGTATATGTTACATATGTTAAGGAAGCATCAAGTGAATGTACAATTAATGCATCATTTGGTGGAAGAAATATCTTTGGTTCTACATTAAATGAATCTGATTTAATCGATTTTGGTAGATTATATAATAATATTGAATTAACAGATTATACAGAATTCTATGAAGGTTTATATGGTGAATTCTATCTAGATACATTTACATATTCTGCAAATGCATCATTAACTATAACAGCTTCATATGATACTGTTGATGTAATGTTAGATGGTAATGTATTATATACAAAATATGTATATACTATAACTTATGTAATTCAAGCCGAGGATGGAGATCCAGAGCATTCTAAGACATATACTCATACATTAACTGAAAAAGATCCATATTCTAATGGTGATAAATATGCATCATTAACTAAAGATGGTGATGAAGTTAATGCATATAGCTCAGGTACTGAATTATATGATCAAGATGCAACAATCACAAATGAAAATGTTGTATCATTAAAATATAGTGATTCTGTAGAAACAAGAGCAAGAGTTCAATTTGACCGTGCTGATGCAAATGGTCACTTAAATGAACCAAGATATCAAATTGTTTATGATACATCTAATATTTATACAATAAGTCCATATGTTGTATATACAAGGACAGATGTTTCAGAAGATGAATCAGTAGTTGGATCTGCATCATTAAAGAGTAAACCACGTGGTATGAGTGTTGAATTATCAAGCTCTACAAAGACTGGTTACTATGAATTAATGTTAACTTATCAAAATACTGGTAAGTGGTATACATTAGATGAGGATAACAAGATAACTCGTGATTCTGATAACGTAATTGTTTATGTTGAATATTCTTCAACTTACAATTTCCCAATTCTTCAAATCAATAAGTTATTCTCACTAGATGCAACAATCCATTCAGTATCATTCATCGACTCATTAAAGGTTTTAGGTGCTGCATCAACTGGTATGAGAGTACATGGTATGAGACCAGTAGAAGGAACATCTGCAAAGCCATTAGATGCAAATGAAATTTATTATGTTGATCAATTAGAGAATGAAGCAAATTGGGATATCGCAGTTAACTCTGATGGTACAATTAATTATGCTCAAAAGGGTGCAAACCATGATTATGGTGAAACACAATATTATGATTACTATATCGTAGGTTCTGTTGCCAATGCACAATTAAGCAATTATGCTCCAACATTCAAGATTGAAGACAATGCAATGATCTTCCAATATGTTACTGAAACTATAAAGACAAGCTATGGTTTAGGTAAGCAAGGTAATTTAACTGATGCTCAAGTTTTAGAAAATCATACAACTAAGACATATTTATATGTTCCATTCACATATATAACTAAGGATAATAATAATAACGATGTTATTAATCATAAGACATATTTAGTTGAATTAGGAACAAATGGTAAGACATTAACTAATGTTTATGATGCAAAAACTTATGAAGCTATAAGTGGCGCAGCAATTAATAGAACTATTAATCAATGTGCTACAAGTACTGCAGCTATTACATTCACTAGTGGAGGCATAACTTATACATTAGATAAGGCTCAATTTGGTAAGCCAATTAATAATACATCATTATACATGGATTATATTGGTAACCCACTTGAGGATCATTTCTGGTATGTAAGCTATGTTGTATTCAGTGAAAACTACATTAAGTCAAGCAATAATACATATGTTAAGTATTATCATATCGCATTAATCGATAGATCTAACAACGTATACTTCAATATTGATGTTATAGTTCCAGCTGATTTTGATATTACTAAGTTTACTTCATTATATCTATTAATCAATGGTTACTATTTAAAGACACCAGCTACATTAGAATTTGACGAATTATCAGTAGGTGCATTCGTTCATGACCCACAAGATTACGAATTGGGTGGTGTTGCTAAGAAGCAATATACACTTCGTTATAGTGTCCAGATGCTACCATCTGCATATTATTACTTCAGTATTGATCTTCCAGTAGGTTATCAAGCAGAAGCAACTATTACAAATAAGACAAATGCTATAGGTATTGGTGATTATCTTGGTGGTAATCCAGATAATGCAGATCATAGTTTAACTTATGATGGCGCATATTTACCACCATCATCAATCGTTGCTCAAGTTGTTAAATTAACTATCAATGTCACTGAAGGTGCTGCAGAAGAGACAAATGTTTGGGGTATCCAATCTTCAGACGTTTACACTCGTAATGCAACTCTAGATGATGATGCAACAGTTGGTAATTAATGCATTAAATTAATAAGATTGACACCTATGTTTTATAGGTGTCTTTTTCTTTATAAATTATTAAATAAATTTTATTTAATCACTTTTTTTTATGATATACTATTAACTATAAATCAACATAAAAGGGAGTAGGTAAAAATGGCGAAAAAAAATAAACCCGTAAATTCAAAGGAAAACATATTTTTAGTAATAAATTTAGTATTAGCAGTAGTAACCATGGCTTTTGTTGCAGCACTTACAGGAAGGCTAATGGCAGAAGATTTAAATAACTCAGCAATCTTCTTAGGATTTACAATATTATCTCAAGTTGCATTCCAATGCTTATTATTTATTATAAAAGAAAAGAAAAAAGATAAATTAAGGGCAGTAGTAGTTGGGGCTATATATGTTGCCGCAATGATTGTAGCATTCATGGCTAAAAATAATCATTTATTGTTATTCTGGGCAACTTCATTAGTTTATTTTGCGGCAGCTTTAAATCAATTCTTATTAGTCAGCAAGGAAATAACTAAAAAAGGTATTATAACTAATATATTATTAGGTGTATTTTTAACATTTGTAGCATTATTAGTCTTATTAGACATGTTATCTGATGAAGTTGAAGAACAAGTAAAATATATAACATTAATTGCTGTTATTTTATTCTTATTCTCATCATTTAGAAAGATTATATTCCCATCTTTAAAATTAGAAAAAATGAAATTATTATTAAATATATTAATTAAGACTCATACATTTGATGTATTAATTTGTTTAATTTCTTTCATAATTGCATTCTCATTTGTTCTTCCAATGTTTGAAGAAAATATTACTAATTTCTGGGATGCTATGTGGTATTGCTTCACAGTAATAACAACAATTGGATTTGGTGATTTTGTCGCTACAAGCAATGTAGGTAGAATCCTAACTGTTATATTAGGTATTTATGGAATAGTAGTAGTTGCTATTTTAACCAGTGTTATCGTTAATTTCTATAATGAAGTTTCTGCTAAAGAAAAAGCTAGAGATATTATAGAATAATAGATATAAATATATAAATTACACTTATTTATAAATTAATAAGTGTTTTTTTTATTTCGTTTCCAAAATTTCAATATTTTCTGACTAATATTATAGTAGGAGGATATAAATAAATGGAAAAGGAAAAAATTGAATCAATGATTTATGAGATTAGAGGAAGGAAGGTAATGCTAGATTTTGAATTAGCTAAAATTTATGGATATGAAACTAGAAGACTTACTGAACAAGTAAATAATAATATTAAAAAAGTTGAGAATAATTTTAGATTTCAATTAACGAAAAATGAATTAAATGAAATCTTGATGTCGAAAAATTCGACTTCAAGTTGGGGTGGTTCTAGAAAGCTTCCATACGCATTCACAATAGATGGAATAAAGACATTAGTGACAATCCTTAAACCAAAAGATGATATATCAAAACAAAATGTATTATTTCTAAATGAATATATTAATAATATTGATAATCAAATTGTTCAAAAATGGCCTAGTGAAGCCAAAAATTACGATATTGTTAAATTTGAAAGTGGTAATGTTTTACTTGATGTTAGAGTTTCTCCTGATGAAGAAACCATCTGGTTAACTCAACAAGAAATTGCAGAATTATTCGAAACTTCAAAACAAAATATTAGTTCACATATTAATAAAATTTATGAAGAAAAAGAACTCGATTTTTCT
>JAEEGL014588987.1_pt1 | contig 19684 bp, 16 predicted proteins | sample 9134231 | NCBI WGS metagenome assembly JAEEGL01 (sample SAMN16246548, study PRJNA631951) | gut metagenome | biome: gut microbiome; feature: rumen; material: fiber-attached | host: Bos | place: Iran: Karaj | collected 2018-10 | reverse complement strand
TTCCACTGCATGACGCTCTACCTAAGCGAAATGCGGTGAACCTCACCCACCGCTCCGCGGTCCCCCCTCCCCTAAAGGGGAGGGCTTAGAATGTCTCCTGTTAAGTATGTCGCTCCGCCATAACTCTCGTTTCACAAGCGTTTAACCTTGTTTTCTCTGTGGGAAGTTTGAGTCAAAAACCCCCACTGAATGAGTCTCATTTTATGAAATATATGTGAAGCAGGCGTTATCCGGCACGCAAAAAGGACCAGGCGATCAGGCCTGGTCCTGTTTGCATATCGCCCCCGGTTAGACCGGGGGTTCAGTTACCTTCCTGCCATCCGCGTCAGCCGTCCCGCCTGATCCGCCATGAAAAGCGGCACGTTCAGCACGTCGCCGTCGTATTGCAGATTATCCAGCGACAATCGCAGGCGGAGACCGATTTCCTCATCAAACAGCGCCTTGATTTTTTTCAGGCTGCGGCTTTTCAGGTTCGTTTCCGCTTTGACCTCGACGGGAATAACCGTGTTGTCCTGTTGCACGAGGAAATCCACCTCATACGGCGGATTCGTTTGCGACCAATAGCGCGGGATGCCCTCGAACTGCGACAGCAGCGCGGTCAATGCGTAGTTTTCCGTCAACGCGCCCTTGAATTCGGTGAAGAGACGATTCCCTTCCGCGAAAGCCGACGGCGCAAGCTGCGCCATACGCCGGAGCAACCCGACGTCCGCCATATAGAGCTTGAACGCGCTCAGGTCGTCATAGGCAGCGAGTGGCAAGCCCGGCTTTGTGACGCGGTAAATCTTATGCACGAGCCCCGCGTTCACGAGCCAACCGACTGCGTCTTCATATTCGCGGGCCCGCGCGCCTTCCTTGACTACCTTGTAAAGGAACCGTTTATTTTCTCTCGCCAGCTGGGACGGCAGGGAGCGCCAGACCAGCGAGAGTTTCGGATATTCCTTTTTGTCCGGATGTTTGGTGAAATCCCGCTCATAGGCTTCCAGTATCTGGAATAACACGCTTTGCACCGCGGGAACGGAGCGTTCTTCCGTCCAACGCAGAACCGCTTCCGGCATTCCTCCGGTCACGTAATACATCTTGAGCTTTTCGACGAGCGGCTGGAAAAAGGCGTCGGGGAGTGGTTCCAATGATTCAACCCCGGCCAAATAGCGCACCAGGTTTTCGTCGCCGTTCGCCAGCAGGAACTCCGTGAAATTCATCGGGTGAAGGAAAAGGAACTCCACCTTTCCCACGGGAAAGGACGACGGTTTCGCCAGGGCGACGCCGAGAAGCGATCCCGCTGCTGCGACGTGATACGCCGGCGCGGCTTCGCAAAAGTATTTGAGTGTGCTTAAAACGTTGGGCGCGTCTTGTATCTCGTCAAAGATGAGCAGGGTTTCTTCCGGCAGAATGGACTGCCCGCCGGCCATCGCCAGATTCTGAACGATGCGCCGGACGTCCTTTGTCGTCTCAAAAAACTGTTTGTACGCTTCGTTTTCCTCGAAATTGAAATACGCGGTATTCTTATAATACCGCCGCCCAAACTCTTTCAGCAGCCACGTTTTGCCCGACTGCCGCACGCCTTGCAGCAAAAGCGGCTTGCGGTGCGGCGAATCTTTCCATTGTTTCAGTTGTTCCACCGCGAATCGTTCCACACCATCACCTCAATATCTATATTCGTGTGATATTTCTCACACAATTATATCATTTTGCGTGACTTTAGGCAATCCGATACGCTTGGCATAATATCATTCCTTTTGCCAGTACCGGTCTCTGAGTTCCACCGGTAACGCCATGATGCGCGTTATACCGACGCCTGCCTCTATACGCCGGAGTCGTGATCGGCAAGCGCGACGACGATATGCCCTCGCGGCTGCCGGAGGCGAAATGGCTGGCGGTGGACGTTTTGACCTGCGCGGCGCCGAACTTCCGGGCGCATCCCAACAACGCCATGAATCCCGGCCGGGATAAGCCCATTTCGTTGCGGGCTGAGGAGATCGCGGCCATCCATAAGTGCCGGGGCCGACACTTCTTGGCCGTCGCCGCCGCCAACGGGGCCGATATCGTGATCCACGGCGCTTTCGGCTGCGGGGCCTTCCGAAAGCCAGCCGCGGTCGTGGACGGGGCGTATCAGATATCCTGCCGGAGTTCCGCGGTCAGTTCCGGGAAGTCGCGTTCGCGGGGTACCGCCCGCCGCGGGATCCGCGGAACTACGAGACGTTCCGGCGGGTATTGCGGGAGTGACAGCCCGGCGTGCGGCCGCGTTTTCCCCGGATCATGGACGAGGGGATGCACGGTTACGTCTGTTATGTCGGCATCGCTTCTTCGTCCCGGGCTCCGGGCGGTCACGGACAAGGTCCGAAACGTAAAGGGCAGACGCTCATTTCTGCCGTTTTCGACAACAGACCGTTTTGCAGCAAAAGAAATCCCGGGCACGTTGTGTCCGGGATGATTTATGGTGTGGGAATTGTTTCCTGTGATCTGGGAGATGCCTTGCCGCGGGGAAACGTATGCCAGACGTCCTTGCGCTGAAGATGAACGGCGACGAAGCGGCTTCTTCAGGCGTTTAGCGGCCGCCTTTCCAGTCACCGCTGACGCTGCCGCTTTCGCGTGCTTCCTTGGCGGCGGCATCCATGCGAGAGAAGGATTGCTGGACGCCGCCGCTGTCGTGATCGTAGTCCACGGCGTGTTCGGCGCTGATGCCGAGCTTTGCCGCTTCGGCAACGGCGTCGATATTGGCGCCCATGAAGATGTAGTTCCAGCCGTATTCTTTCGTGGTGGCGTCAATCAGGGCCTTTACCGAAGCCTTGTCGTATTCCCGGCTGTCGTTTTCCAGCCCGTCGGTCATGATCAGGACCAGGACGCGTCGTTTGGCGGGGCACACGTTGTCTTTTTCCATCCGTCCCAGCGTGCCTGTAACCGTCCGGCCGATGGCGTCCAGCAGGGCCGTCATGCCGCGGGCGTAGTAAGTCTTTGACGTCAGTTCCGGCGCTTCTTTGAGGTCCACGGCCTCGGCAATCATCTCGTACCGGTCGTCGAACAGCACCGTCGTTACCTCCGCCGTGCCCGGCTCCTGCCGCTGCTTTTCCAGAAAGGAGTTGTACCCGCCGATGACGTCGCCGACCAGCGAGCGCATGGATCCGGAGCGATCCAGAATGCACACGAGCTGCACCGGCTCAGCGGTGGTCAGGTCGCAGCTTTCCCGGTGCTTATGCGACAAAACGGCTTGCGGTGGTGGCGGCGGCACCGGCTCCGGCAAGGGCTTCACCTCCGCCAGGCACGGCTCTCCCGCCGCCAGCAACAGAAACAGAATTGTCAGCAAAATACGAAACATGATGTCCCACCTGCTTCCTGCGTTTGATAGAAAACGGTTTCTATTGGCCGGCCTGTATTCCCGTTTCCGTGGAGCAAGTGCCCCGTCGGGGAGAATGCCCTTCACGGCGCTTATTCCACTTTTTGACCGGCGTGAGTAGTATGTCGCTCCACAGAGGGTGCAACCGGGGCCTACGACGTCAGGGCGCGCAACTTGTTGAGATTGTCCATGGTGCAACCGGTATCGCGGCAGATTTCCTCCAATGGGACGTTCGCCTTCAACATCTCCAATGCTTTCAATATGATGTCCTGACCGTGTTTGATACCGCGCTTTTCACCACGCTTTTCTCCGCGCCGCTCTCCGCGCTTTTCTCCTTCCATCATTGCCCGTTCGGCGATTCCAGCGGCTAAGCTTCCCATCGTTGTCATCTCCTTTTCCATGACTGGCGTGAGTACCAGGTCGTACTCCTGCCGTAATATAGTCTTCTTCTCGTCGGCTTTCAGCTTGTCCAGGAATATCAGGCGCAGCAGCCGCAGCAGGCGGTGCTTGGTGGCCTTGTTCCCCAGATAAACCATGACGGCTACCAGCAGGTCGTAATTCTTTACGTCCTCGTGGCCGCGGCCGTGCAACAGCTTCTCCCTGATCTCATAACGGCGGATGGAGTTCGAGCCGCCTTCCGGCGCGTCCATCACCAGCCAGATGGTATAGACTTTCTTGATGTTGCCATAGTCCTCGCCGCTGAACTCAGTTTCCTTCTGGGACGAGATTAAGCGACAGGCATAATAGATGCCGCGGCGAACCAGAGAATAGCCGGTGCGCACGGTGCGCTGGGGCTCGATATTGATGATGAGGGCAATGGTTTCGCCCGTGGCAGGCACGATGGCGCGGAACAGGATGTCGAAAAGCGCGGTGCCTTCCGTCACGGTGCTGTTCTCGTTTCGCGCGCCCCTGATGTTCTTCGGCCGTTTCCCGGCTTTTTTCGCCGCGTTGGTGAGGTCGGCGTCCACCGGGACGGTGCCAACGTTGAGCGAAGGCTCTCCCTCGATGTACTTTTCCGCGATGTCCCGGATGGAAGCATCGCGGAACTCCTCAACCAGGTACTTCAGAATCCACGCCAGCAGGATCTTCATGGAGAGGAACCGCTTGGCGGCCCTGTCATAGGCGGCGTTGGCGTCGTCCAGGAACACGCCGTCCATCGTATCGCTTTTCGTCTTCATAGGCTCCCCCGCTCCGGTTTTCCTGCTTTCATTGTATCGCTTGCGTCATCTTTTTTCAAGGGGGAAGCAACGGTTGCGGCCGGATGATGCGTTTCTCCTGCCAGGCAAAGGGGGTCTGGTCGTAAGAGTGTGGGTGCCCATCCTGTCCTTTGCCTCGCTGAAGGAGAATATGCCGGAGAAATTCCTTCAGGAATGCCAACAATTTGTCGCGTTTGCCGACACAGGCGATCTTCATCATGGTATCTGGAGGGACATGGGGGGTCTTCTTCCTTGGCGCGGTATGGTAAACCTCTCCCGGCCGGCGATTTCGTCCCGCCCCGCTTGACGCCTTTTTAGGACGCCGCTGCTCCCTGCACTGCCGCTTCCAGCACTTTGCCGATGGCATCGTGGATGACGAGCTCGGCGCGGGCGTCGGCCTTGGTTGCCGTCTTGTTGATGAGCACGAGATGGTGGCCGCGGAAATCGTCGATGAGTCCTGCCGCCGGATAGACGACGAGCGAAGTGCCGCCGACGATCAGGGTGTCCGCCTCCCGGATGGCCTGGACCGCCCCCGCCACGACGTCCTGGTCGAGTCCTTCCCCGTAAAGTACCACGCCCGGCCGCACGATGCCGCCGCAGTCCTCGCAGTGGGGGACGGGCTTGTTTTCCTCCTGCAGGGCATACGCCACCGGATAGATCCGGCCGCACTGGACGCAGGGCCAGCGCAGGATCGAGCCGTGAAGCTCATAGACGGTCTTTGACCCGGCGAGCTGATGGAGCCCGTCGATGTTCTGAGTGACCACGGCCTTCAGCTGACCGCGCCGTTCCAACTCCACCAGCGCCTTGTGCCCGGCGTTGGGCTGGATATCCCGGAAAATCCGGTGCTCCCGGTAGAACTCGAAAAATGCCTCGGTATGGTTCACCAGGAAGTCATGGGAGGCCATCTCCTCGGGCCGGAACTCCTGGTGAAGCCGTTGGCTGTATATCCCGTTGGCGCTGCGGAAATCCGGGATGCCCGACTCCGTCGACATTCCCGCCCCGCCGAAGAACACGATGTTTTCACTGCCTTTAAGTATCTGCCGGAGCGCTTCCACCCCGTCCATACAGACCATCTCCTTTCATTTTGCCTGTCGGGGCCGGCTCACGCTGAAACACCGGCACGCGCCTTCCCTATTCCCATTATATTGAAAGCCACGCGATTTTCAAGTCTGTTTTTTCGCCCCGGGAATCCCTGACGGCATCTTTCGTAACGGGAGGGACCTTTCGGCACGGTCCTTCCAGAAGAACAAGATATAAAAAAGCGAGGTGTTACGCCGATGGGGCAACACCTCGTTTTTTTAGCAACAGGGGCTTCGCCATAACGCGACAAAAGATGCCGCCCACCTCTATAAGTGGCGCTCTCCCTATGGCCCAACAGCCGTGCCTACAAATCCCCCCTTCGTTGCGACGCGAAGCTAGTCCTTTAGGGCGACGCGAAGCTAGTCCTTTAGGGCGACGCGAAGCCAGTCCCTTGGGAAAACGCTGATTGGTAGATTTTGCCTACGGCAAAACTTGAACAATAGCGTTATAATTACAGGGGGCTAACAATTCCCGCCTCCTCTGCTTTTGACTTCCATGACTGTCAAGGCAGGTTACTCTGGCGTAATACCAATTACAGTTTGAAGAAAGTGAACGATATGAAAAACAATTATCTGGTCAGGAAAACGTATAGCTCGTTTATGATGGTGTCCGTGCTGTCGGTGCTGGCGGCAACGCTGGGCATCCTGATTGACAACGTCATTGCCGGCAAGATGCTGGGGCAGGGAGCACTCAGCACCATGAGCATCGTGGGCTCCATGTCTTACGTGTTTTCCTGCCTGAGCAATCTGTGCGTCCTGGGAGGGACGATCAAGGCCTCACAGGCATTGGGGCGCGGGGAAAAGGAGGCGCCCAGCCAGTTCTTTTCCGCGGCGGTGGTTTTCTTTGTTGTGATCAGTCTGCTGTTCAGCGGGTTTGGGCTGATATTTCCGGAGACCCTGGCCGCCATACTGGGGGCCAGGGGCGAACTGATGGCGCCGTCGGCCCAGTTCCTGCGGGGATATATGTGGAGCATATTGCCCAATATGGTGATGTTCGCGATGAACAATTTTGCCAAAATCACCGGGGCGCCGATGCTGCCGATTTATTCCATCATGGCGATGACCGTGGCCGATATTGTCCTGGATCTTTTGTTGGTGCATATGGGAATGGGAATGCTGGGGCTGGGCCTCGCGACAACGTTTGGCTACGTGGCCGGTCTGGGCGTATCCTGCCTGCAATTTCTCAACAAGAACAACACGTTGCATTTCGTCCGCCCCCGGAATCTGCTGCAAATGCTCAAGGAAATGATGAAAACGGGCCTGCCGACAGCTGCTGTCAGGCTGGGAGAAGCGCTGCGGGCCGTGATGCTGAACCACTTGCTGATCGTCACAGTCGGAGCAGGCGCGCTGGCGGCCCTGAACGTCAGGACACAGGCCAACAACTTTTTTGGCGCCGTGACCCTTGGCATGGGCCAATCCCTGTTGCCGGTGGCCGGCCTTTTTTACGGACAGGAAGACCGCACCTCCCTGAAGGAAATGCTTTTGTTCAGCATCCGCGCCGGAATCCTGCTCAACGTGCTGGTGTGCATACTGTTGTGGATCTTTCCCGGTGAGCTGGCAACGGCGTTTGGCATCCGCGATGATGACGTCATGGAAATGACGGTGCTGGCGATCCTGTTGCTGGGCGTTTCGCTGCCTCTGCGGGGGATAAACTATACCCTTATCAATTACTTCCAGGCGACCAAAAAGGAATCGCTGGCCACCATCCTCAGCGTCCTGGAGACGTTTGCCCTGGTCTGCGTGTGCTCGTTGATTTTGATAGGACCGTTCTCGGAGGCGGGGGTATGGCTGGCGTTTATCCTGGCTGAGGCCATTACCTTTGCTATCATTGTTGCCTATGCGTGGTTTCACCGGAAGCACTGTCCCAGATCCTTTACGGACCTGATGCTCTTGCCGGAGGACTTCGGGGAGGCCGACCGCCTGGAGATTTCCGTGAAAAATACGACGGAAGACATCATAAAAGCGGTGGAGGCGGCTATGGCTTACGCGGAGACAAGAGGCGTCGACCAGCAGAAAATGAATGCCATCGGGGCGATGATTGAAGAGGTTGGCACCAATATCGTCCGCTTTGCCTTTGAGGACAGCAAAAACCACTGGCTGGACATCTTCATGGTGGTAAAGACGGATGAGGTCATATTGCATTTCCGGGATAACGGCAAGCCCTTCGATCCCATAACCTATAGCGATACAAATGATGTGGGAATAGGGCTAAAGATCATTCGCGGCATGGCGCAGGAGATTACATACAGTTACAATCTGATCCTGAACGAGCTTTATGTGAAATTATGACTAGCTACGTTTAGAGGTGAAGCCGGGGCAAAGAATGGAGATAGCCTGGAATCAAGGGGCTGTTTCAGCGGAACAACGGTTTCCGGGTAGCGGATTCTCGGTTTTTCGGAGTCAGAATATTCAGCTGGCGCAATACACAGGCAGTGTGTACAAGAGCGATTATCCAATCGCTATATGTGATTGCGTTGGTCTGAAGATATAAAAAAAGAGGAGCCGGCAAATGGATGTTGGCTCCTCTTTGTTTCGCAGGATCAATGGTTTGAATTTGGTTCAACATTGAACTTTTTTCGGCTTTATGTTCCAAGTAGCCACCGGTGCGTTTTCCGATGTCGCCCAGCATTGTTATTAGAGATAGGCATAGAGAACAGTTTCGCAATGATCTTTGTCGGAATGATGCACGCCATCGTCCAACCCCTGTTGAACCAGGGAAAACTGAAAATGACCCTGCCCGAAAAACCCAAAAGCTCCAAGCAACGCTTCGTCGCCGCGCAACTATAAGGCCGGATACAACAAAGAGGAACCGTCCCCATGACAAGACGGTTCCTCTTTTGTCGCCGATTGGCGATTTTCGCCGCACCGTAGCCACCGGCGCGTGTACCGGCGGCCATTAAGCAGCTACTTTGTACGCTACGCTATCACTCCGTGCCCTCGCCCTCCAGCCGCATTGCCATTGTTAGCGTCGGGGGATATTAGCCACATCGGGCCGAAGGATATAGGAATATTCATCTGGCGCAATATGCAGAAATGATGTACACAAGCGATTATACAATCGTTATACAGAATTGTTTTATGCTGAAGCTATGAAAAAAGGGAACCGGCAATTTGATGTTGGTTCTTCTTTTTCCTCACAGAATCAATGGATTGAATTTTAGTTCAACATTGAACTTTCATGTGGTTTTACGCCGTCGAGCGGTCACCGGTTCGTATGTCAGTTGCCATCTAACATTTATTGATCGAGATAGGCATAGAGAACAGTTTCGCAATGATCTTTGTCGGAATGATGCCGTAAGCTAAATTTATACTCCGGAACAATGCTATGAATATAGAGAGGAATTTCCCAAAGATCATCCCACTTATGATAAACACAAATCGCAAGTTTTGGCTTATCCTCTCTCATCATTGTTTCCATTCCTCGCAAAGCATCCATCTCAGCACCTTCGATATCCATTTTAACAAAGGTAACTTTTTCTTTAATGGTTGAATCGTTAACTAAAGAATCAATGGAAACCACGTCAGCATAATGCGCCTCACAATTATCAACATCTCCTATATACGAGGGACACCCTTCTACGCGGTAACGAATTTTTCGATTCGTATCACTAACACCGGCAGGGATTAAAGAGATACGTGAATCTTGCGTAGCGGGCGATTGTTGTAACCTCATATAAGTTGCTTTATCCATTTCAAAGGAATATATAGCCCGGAATCTATCTTTGGTCTGCATGCGAAATACTTCAATGCTATCCCCAATAAAGGCACCGCAATCTAAAAAGACCTCGTTTTCAGTGAAACGATCCTTGACAAATGAAGGAAAATATTGAGGTGCTGTTACGACAGCATGCAGGCAAGACATATGGCCATATTGGTGAAGAATCCTTTGACAAAAAACATCCAATGAATAATCATCTGTCAATAATTCCATCACCTCTAAAAGTTTTTCTTTGCAAGACAATAATAAATCAATCGGTAAAGCACAACTATTGTAGTAACCATATACAAATCGGATAAAATCAGCATTAACCCGTATGCCACCTAGCATTTTATAGCCTTCCGATAGTATCCCTCGTTCTCCCTGGCCTGTCCCCTCTACTGGAGCACCTAACAGTTTTGTAAGGATTTCATTGGCATACCAGGTTGTGGTAATCAGAATGACGGTAGTGCTTGAATCATATCCATAGGCTTTTTCAATACCATAGCAACGTATCCCTCGAATTATTTCCTGCCCATGACGAGATGGATTGCTATCGATGAAATACACCTCCTTGTCATTCAATATATCGCCTAAAAAATCGACAGCATAATGAGCATCATGCCCCACTCCATATAGGAAGATGGTTTTATATTGAGCGATATTCTTTTTCCATTGGGAGGCCATATACTCTTGGAATTGACAGATATTCTCTGCCATTTTTAAGGTGTTTTCAAGTTTCTCTTGCAGTGCTGTTTGACTCATTATCTAATCTCCTTTTCATGATCTTGTTAGGGGCGAGAATTATCCAAAACTCAGAGCCAATCATCGTTCCACAGCATATCGGTTTCTTTCTGCACAAATGAATAACGCCTAAGGCACAGCGAATAGGCGGGCACATAATCCAATAACAACGCCGGAATATCCAACAGGCCTTCGGCTAATGATAAACGCATATCGCCAGTTTCGGATGATTCCTCCGGATAATGCCTTCCACTCCTTGTAGTGCTAGAACATATATTAATCCCGCTTTGTCATGCTCTGAAACAACCCGTAACGCAAAACAGGAAAACCATCTTGTCTTTTCTCACGTCACATCATTTCAGATTGGACCGTCCAAAGCACAATCAGCATCATAATTCATATAAAAATCAAGCCACGTCAGATAATCGCCGTCATGAAAGCACTTCAACCGGTCCCGGTCGTACTTCTGCCAATATACTTGAACATTATACGGACAGATAACATACTTTTTCAAAAAATCAACATACTGCGCTACCATTCGCTCAGGCTCGATTGGCGCAATATATTTTTCAAAGAAACTGCGTACTATAAACATTTCAGCGGAATAAAACTTATAAAACCATCGCCCATACCGTTTCACTCGTTCATTATGGTATAAAAAATCTGTTAGCCCAGCATACCTTTTTTCAGCAAATGATTTACTTATTTTATCGATAGGTGCGCAAAGCTGGCTAAAACGTCGCCAATGCGAATTAATATAATCTCCCTCATCAGCAGAAAGCCTGTCATCAAATAGTTTCTTCATATCCAATACTGTTCCAAACGATAGATAATCTGGCAAATGGAAGGGTCCATATAATGACAACGACATATCCAAAAAACAAATCCGTGCTTGCAATTTATTACCAGCCGGGGGATATAATGATAAGAGGTTCTTGAAATGTAACAAGAAGTCCTTCCTATTTATTCGTTGATCTGTCCGACACTTGAGAACAAATTTTGCTTTGGTATGCTTCGCAACATACTGAATGCCATAGAAACTACTCCGCATTTGATAGTTCACATGGCCAAATCCTGAATTATCCGGCAAATCATTTTCCAATAATACAATCTTATGGAATTGGCATTCATTTGCAAAGAATTCATCTGCCTCTCCCTTCCAAGTTGATATGATTATAGGGATAGCAGGATATAGTTCTCGATAAAAGAGCGCCGTACGAATTGTGAAATCATTTTCTTTGCAAATCGGCCCTTGAATTACCACCGCAACATCCTTCACGGGAAAGGCGCACCTCGGTTTCTCGATCATTGACCTTCTCAACCTTATAGGTTGATTGACAAAGAAAAGATCTGGATCATCTTTGTTTTCATTGCATAGAGACGCAACAACCCGAAACACATTATCCCATATATCACCACCCAGCCGTAGCTTTCCAAGACAGTTCGTTTTCACAAACAACTCTTTCATTCCATTGTACAATGCTTCATCGAAATAGATTTGCTGGAGCTGAAAGGACATCTGATCGGAAACACCAAATACCGGAATCCTATTGGGAATCAAGGTGCGCATTTCTCCCTGCCAAAGAACCAATGCTGAAAGCACAACGCCATCGCGCTCTGTCAAATCATCCACAATCTCATCAAGCGTATATACGGGAAGCCCGCAGTAGGTATCCGCCGGTTTCTCCTTCGTCACGATGAAAGCCGTTACCTTGACGTTGCGCGCAGCTAAAATTCCCGCGTAGAAAAGCCCGAAATCCCCTGCTCCGTAAAGGAAAATCCGGGATCGTCCCCGGCAGAACGAAAGCAGCCCACTTTTTTCGACAACGTCTTTTCCCTCGCCTGTTTTCTGAGGAGAAAAAACTTTTCGTGACAGGGGCTTTTCCAGGAACTTTTCCAAATCGCCCGGAGTTCCCAATCCATGCATTCCGTTTTCTACCGTACCGATATTATAGAATCCCACTTTGCCGCCGTCAGCAATCATCTGATTATATACAGGCGCTACATAGAATTCCCCGTTCACCCGGAGATTCTTCCGGATCATGTCCTCCGCGTAGCGCACGAAATCGTGCCCACGACGGAAATCATAAATCCCGACGGTCGCCTCATTCGAGATGACTTCCTTTTCCCGGACCTCGGTGACACAGTTCAAATCGTCAAAAGCAATGAATGACCATTTCGGATCATCGGCCTGCATCGTCATGATGAAGCCGTCCCATCCCGCCTGTGCTTTGAGATACTGATTGATATCAATATCCACATACTGATCGGAATTGGCGATCATCAGCCGGTCATCATTGTCGATATATTGCCGCGCCAGCAGAACCGTGCAGGCAGCCCCCTCAGTCACACTTTTCACGGGCACGATAACGCAGCCCGGGGCCATCCGCTCCAGTATATCCGCCAGATGATATTTCTCAATATGCTCTTCCAGACAGAGGTATATGAAACGATGCGGCATTCTGGGGGTGAGGTTTTTCGTTACGTATTCAATCATCGGCCGCCCGTGGATCTCAATGAGCGGCTTCGGCAGCTTGTAGCCAACATTTGCGAATCGGCTTCCACGTCCCGCCATAGGGATTACAATATTAAGCATGAATGCCGCCTCCGTTCCCGTCCAGATATTTGTCATCCTTTGCCCCTGGGATTTTCACGACAACCGTTACCGCGTCCGTGATGGCTTCAAAAGAAGTGCTGTCGCCAGGTTCGACCACGATGATGTCTCCCGCCCGCCAACGCCGGCTGAACATCGTTACTTCCCCGGATTGGATGAGGGTAATCTCTGTCGCAATCTTATGATGGTGCGCTGCCTCTTTTTCCCCTGCCGAATATTCCTTTACCGCAACCTCCGCCGCGGTCGTCCGAAACGCCGAAGGCCGGAAATCGCCGACAAACCAGCCCCGTGTCATCTCACTCATCTTCGCGCTTCTCATGACGCCCTCCCAGATACGATTCATACCGTTCTGTCTCTTTCGGTGTTGTTAAAGGAAAATACGACTGACGGCTGATTTGATGGCAGCCAATCTTCTTTCCCTGAAGAATCATTTCGTTATAGGCGGGACAGACATAGTATTTCCCGTCCGTGTTCGCATCCTTCTCGATCATCCGCTCAGCACTTTGGACAAAATCAAGCCCCTGCCTGAAATAGTAGGCGCCGGCCGTGGCATTCATGCTAATGGGATTCTTCTCTGCCGCTTCAACGATCAGGCCGTCACCATCGAGTCTCACATACGACCATCGAGGATGAATTGACTTGAACGTTACGGTTCCGCCATCCAGGTGCTTCGCCCGAAAGGTATTGATGATACTGCCCAAGTCATCGGTAATCACCGAATCACCATTGTGAATCAGCAGTTCTTCCTCATTATCCAGATATTCCGCCGCCAGAAGCACACTGCAAGCCGCGCCGGCTGTCTCCCCCTCCCGGACAACAACGATAGAACCGGGAATCAAAAGGGTCAGCGCCTTATCTATATGATACCGGGTAACTTCATCCTTAGGTACGATAAAAACGAACCGCTCTCCGCTGAAAGCGGACAGCAACGGTTCCGCTACCACTTGGAAAAGCGGCTTATCACCGATCTCGATGAAATTTTTCGTATAGCGCGATTCACGGAAACTCTCGCTGCTGCCGGACATCGGAATGACTATGTTCATTCACTCTGGCTCCTCTCCACGAAGCATGTCAAACACCTTATCCCATGATAATGATTGGCTAGATGAGTCCTGCCTCAGCCTGTTGGATAGCGTTCCTGATATTATCCAGATTCACTTCCTTGACCGAAGCGACCTGCATCACATGCGCCCCGGACGCAATGCCTGCCTGAATGCCGTTCGGGTTATCCTCGACCACCAGACATTCTTTTGGGGAAAGACCAAACTTATGGATTGCCAATGTATAGATTTCCGGATCAGGCTTTGCGTTCTTCACTTCCTCATTGCTGAGCATGAACTCCAGATAACCGTCCAATCCGCTCTTTTCCATCATCAACTCGACGGTCTTACGAATTGAGTTAGAGGCTACGGCCAGACGATAGCCGTCATTCTTCAACGCCGCCAACGCATACTCATGATAGAACACAGGCTTGCATTGGCGGTAAACCATCTCCATCGTGTATTGCTGCTTCATCTGGTTAATGAATCCATGCAATGCCCGGGGCAAACCGCGCTCGCGGGAAAGCATGTCCAGCTTCTTTCGTGTCGGTAATCCATCATAGGTCACGATGTGGTCATACCGGCTGATGGCGTAGCCAAATAGCCCCAAGGCCCGGTTCAATGCCTCATAATGCCAATCCTTGGCATCGATGAGTACACCATCCATATCGAAGATGACCGCCTTGATTTTCATCTCTGATCCTCCTCATGAGAAAAACGCTTGTGCCTGTCTTGGCAAATCCGTACACAGGAACATATTCGTATGCCCGACAAGGCCAGTGTCCCGCAGTCGCTCCCAAAACGTTGACGCCTCCCGTCCATGCAGTTCCGGTGAGACAACGACAACTTCCTTGCCGTTTTCCAAATGATGCCGGATTACTTCGCCAGTCAGCCAAGAATCATCAACGAACGCATCCAGCCAGACCCCGGCAGCATCTTCATACAGGCACGGAGAAGATTCATATTCACTCTGCCGCGTGAAAAAGCGAAGTCCAAGTTCACGACAGACAAGCGTTTGAGGGATGGACATATCAAAAGCGAAGTATCTCACGCGGCGGGGAAGAATCGCTTTCAGGAGCGGAAAAAGACCATCGGCCTTGATATTGACAGCAAAAGTCAGTTCCGTTCCATCGATAGTGTTCAACGCGGTTTCAAAAAGAGGTGCCTCCGCGCCGGCTATGTCGTGTGAAATAACGAGTTTCCCCAAATAATCCCGGACATCGCTCTCGAATCCGAATCCCTCTTTCACCGCTCTCTTGAAGGAAGCTATTGTATTCCGTTCCTCCGGGCGATCCCAAAGTCCCCGGTGCGCTAATATGTTCATGCGAGTATCCCCTTGTACGCTTAAATTCTCCTTGCATCCTACACGGCAACACGCTTCAAATCAACTTCTCTTCTATCAGCTTTTTCAACCGTGTCGAAGATGTCGACTCCGTATAAGGGAAGAACACCATCTCCGCTCCATGCGCCTCCAGGAACGCCTTCTTCTCCAGCCAGCGCTTGTCATGCTCATAGTCACTGCCCGAGAACTGCACGTCGAAATGGTGCATCCGCCAGGCGTCCTCGGTGTCGCAATGCACGAAGGGTATCTCCACTACCTCATCCACATACCGGCAGGACTTCACCATCGCCACCCGTTCTTCAAACGGCACGAACGGCTCCACCCGCTTGTTTTCCCGCACCCCCCGGTCGGTCACGACTCCAACCAGAAGGTAGTCACACTGCTCCTTCGCCCGCCGCAGGAGATTCAGATGGCCGATATGGAAAAGGTCGAAGACGCCGGCGATATAGCCGACATGATATTTCTTTTTCGCGCTTTCCGGCGGCGGTGGAATTGGATGCCTTTTGCGTCGGTACATCCGATCCGGCTCGAAGACTCCATAATCGCGAATCCCCATGGTCTCCAGCTGCTGTATGATTGGCAGGGCCTCCCGGATGCAGATGAGCACCTTAAATTCCCCCGAAGAAAGATTCTGCAGCATATCCGGCGAGGAAATCCTGATGCCTTCCATCTCACCGCCCCATCGGCTCTCATTGTTATCCACGATGGCATAAACCGGATAATCCGCGCCATACATAGCAAGGAATCGTTGCGCGAAACGGCCGGAGCCGAATAGGATCAGCTTCCTCGTATCCGTATTCTCCAATGCATCAACAATAATCCGCTGGTACTCTCCCGCCGCGAAATTCATCTGTCGGCGATTCGCCTGGAGCGTCTCGTTATCGCGGCGGGCTTTTTTATAGTACGCGGCCAGCGGCGCCTCGTTGCGCAATTTTCCCAGGAACGCCCATTCCTCTTTCAGCCAGTGGCGCATCGCTGGTTCCGAAATCCCATAGCGGTCATATACCTCTCGAGCGGGCAGGATCGTCTCCAGAAGGTTCTTCCCCATATTTTCACCGTAAAACGTCGCAATCATGCGCGTCAGAAGCAACTCCACCGGACCGTTTTCAATGGCGAATTCCTGATCGTAAAAGACAAATCTTCCGTCAAGATAGAAGCTGTTGAGCGGTACGAGATCAAGGCAGGCATGACGAAGCAACGCGACCGGTTCCCCCGTCTGCTCCGTCCCAAAAGGAGACCGGTACGGCGCCTGAATGATTTCCGATGACGATGTAATCAGATCGCGGAAAGCGTCCATTGCTAGAAGGAATTGTTCTTTTTCCCCGCGCTGCAGCAATTTCCTGAGATAAAGCTGCCCCGTATCGGCTTCGATATACGGCATGGTATAAGTGTTGCCCGTAAGCCGGCCGTCCACCACCGGAATCCCGCGTTTCCTGAGAGCTTCCATATTCCGGGCCAGATCCTGCAGCCGCTTTTCTCCTTCGGGATATACGGCCTGCTTTGTCACCGTATGATTATCATGAATCGTCGTGATCATGGCGTTTTCCCGGCCGCGATCCAGGGAATTTGTCACCTGCAGCGCGTCCGAAAGAACGCCGTCACACGTACACTCAATCAGGAAGGCATTCGCCATCGAATGAAACATCCCGTTGTCGATCAGGGACTGATAAAGACTCTCTTCTTCCAGGAACACCGTCGGCGCATAATGATAGCAGGGAACGATCCGCCCCGCCAGATCCTCCCGCGGCATGAAATCCTCCGCCAGAAGCAATGCCGGGTGATGCAGATCAGACAGCACGGAAAAGAATTTCAGGCATGAAAAACCGGCGGATTCCAGCATAGTCCGGATCTCCGCCTTCGCATACATACGCCCCGATGATGCCTTCCCGGGACGATGGAAAGCCTGCCGGTAATTGTCGAGGCTGTCAATATTCCAATTGGTATAGGGGTCACGATCACCGCAAAAATACCGGATGCCCAGCCGGTTATTAAGACCAAGGAGCAACACCCCCTGCGGACCGAGATTCTCCCGCAATGCCGCCAGCGCTGTCATCGGGTCTTTCTGACGTTCCAGGTCCTCAATACAAATCACGAAATCAAAAGTTCCCTCTGCCAAAACGGGCACTCCGGCAGGAGCGACCGTTAGCTTCAGCCCCTTCGCTGCAAGCATCTGCGCTACGGCGTCCTCTTCCCTGCCTATATAGAGAACCTGCGCCCCTGGCGGAAACGGATACCACGCAAGCAGCCCCGCCGAAAGTGTGTGCAGAATCTCTTCCGCTTGATTTTTCGAATTCCTCTCGTCCTGCACCACTGCCGTTTTCTCCTCCTATAGCCTGGTAAGCGCCATGCATTCTTAGCATATCCGTAAAGACGCCTACCGTTTTCCTCCCGTGGAAGTGGCCTCTTGAAGCGCCCCACGCAATATCATCTGTACCGTGAATTTATTCGTGAACCCCTCCCCAAAAAGATCCAGCGTATCGCCGGATATCTGTTCACCAGAAACTCCCATCCCCATGAGCTGCTCCCGCATCTCCCGCCAGTGCTCCTTATTCGCTACGATGAAATACGCATCCGGATAGGTTTTTACGGCTTCCGCAGGGGCAAGTATCGGCAATTTGCCAATCTTTTGTCCCTGCTTTTCTATCGAGTTATCACAAAACGCGACAACTTCCATCCCGTAAATCCGAAGCGCTTTATAGACGCCCTCACCCCTTTGCCCGGAACCGAAGAGCACAATCCGCTTTCCACGCAGGAGCGACAGAGTTGCCTCCGCCGCTGCGCCCCATTTGCCGATCTGTGCACGCTCATAATCGAATAGTTTATGGGGATCATTGAGCACCAACTGTATTTCCTTCCATTTCTCTTCCGAAAAGTCCTCCGGTGTGATGATTCCTTGTGCAATCGCCGCTTGCAACTTCTCCGTGAGCCAGGCTACACTATCCCGTGCTTCTTCCCAGAATACTCCTTCGCTCCCCATGAAGAAAAACCGATCGGTCAGATGGCTGGCCATTTTCTGATAATAAACATGCGTCCAGTTTGCCGGCAAATCTTTCAGCAAGGGCTCGATATGGCCATACTCGTCGCGAATAAAAAACATACTCTTATGGTTGTAAGAGGATGCCCCAAAATTATCCTGCCGGTAGTGGTAAACGACCTTATTCAGATAAATTCCTTGACGGGCATTGCTGATGAGTTGGAAGAGAAACCCGATATCCTGGAACGCTGCCCCCGGCGTCTCCCGAAAACGAAACTGACGGAGATAATCCGTACGGTAAAGTCCATTCCACAAGAAGTTATCACTATGAAAAAGATAGGGGTACTCCCGAGGACAAACGATGACCTTGTCTTGATGCTCCAATTCCTGACAAGGCACGATCTCATATAGTGAAATGATCTCCCCGTTCCACTCGACAAACGGATCCGCCTTTGCCTTGACAAACTCCGCATCCGTAGAAGCAATCGCCCGATAAAGCACCTCATACATATCTGGCGCAATTGCATCATCGGTCTCTACGACACCTATATAATCTCCAGTTGCCGCTACGATTGCCAAGTTCATCTGATACCCATAGCTTTTCTTAGGTGAAGAAAGAAGCCGGATGCGCGAATCTTGCATCGCCATGTTTTCCACAATAGCCAATGTCCCATCTGTTGACCCTGCGTCCACAACAAGGATTTCCAGGTTGGTAAATATCTGATTCCGAACGCTTTCCAGACATTCTGCTATATAATCCGCCACATTGAGGCACGGCATAATGACCGATATCTTTTCCATGAAAAAAACCTCCACCATATGCCTCAACCCCCGGCATTTATACTACAACCGCCCGGTATATAATTCTGGAATCCCAAACTCAAAAAAAGTCACTACAACCCCTTATTTCAAAGCGACGCCAGTAATAAGGCATCGTCACGCTTAACAGGCTTCCGGTAGATTTTTCGCGCCGAAATCCCGCATGCTAGTAAAAACTCTTCGATTTCTCCCCCATGATTCTTATTCGTCACTACATACCATACATTAGGGAAGCGTCGCACAGCTTCTTCTGGAGCAAGCACATCTAGCCCCTGGATCTTAATCTTTTGAAGTTTTTCGTTACCGTCGGCAAACGCGAGAATTCGCGCGTTTCCCTTCGTAGCCAAAAGCGCATGGACAAATTTACCCCATAAACCTGCACCATATAGAATAATTTCACGATTTTCCACCCAAGAAAGAATTTCTTTTGCCCAACTAATTTTGGGTGCATATTCCTCAATGTAATATTCATATACCGCCTCTGGGCTCAAAAGGAATAACTTACAAAGCGCGTGACTCGTCGAATCCAACCCTTCAAAGTGGAACAAACCTTCTCGAAGTGCCACCAGTATCTTTTCCCGGATGCCCTCCGCATATGGCCCGATGCCTTCCCACCTTCCCCCCGAAAGCGCCATCATAACATACCGCCAACTTGATTGCTGCCAAAGACGAGTGTAAAAAAACGTCTTCCAGAACGAATTGCTAAAAGAAAAATGCTCGTTGATTGTGTATTCCTCCAGAATATACCGAATGCCCCGTGCGTCATATAGCGAAGCCCCATCCTTATCCTTGCGGTACCCATATACCGACGAGTCCAAATACATTCCCCTTCGGGCTGCACTCCACGT
>JAEEGL013122863.1_pt1 | contig 19684 bp, 16 predicted proteins | sample 9134231 | NCBI WGS metagenome assembly JAEEGL01 (sample SAMN16246548, study PRJNA631951) | gut metagenome | biome: gut microbiome; feature: rumen; material: fiber-attached | host: Bos | place: Iran: Karaj | collected 2018-10 | reverse complement strand
TCGAGGACAACTGCTCCGACGGGACTGCCGCGACGAACACCAGCACGTGGACGGACAAAAATAACAATATCCGCAGTTCGCATACGACCGGCGGGATGCATATCCTGAATGCGAAGCGCGCGGTCGAAGCAGCTGTCGATACCCGCCCTGAGATTTACGGGTATATCGCTGACAAAAAGACCGATGCTCCCGTTCCTGCGCAGATCGAGATCCACAAAGGTACTGCCGCTGACGGTGAACAGGTCGGAGACCTCATTTCCGGCACGGAGATCTATCAGTTTGTCGCCGACGCATCCGGCAAAGTGACGCTGCCCAGACTCCCTTCCGGTAAGTACACCCTTGTTGTCTCTGCCGAAGGTTATTACAACTCCGAAAAGACGATCACGGTTGTGGACGGCGGGGTTTTGATCGATGCAGTGAACGTTGCGGGAGATTTCGGCAAGATCCTGCTCACCTCCGTGCCGGTGGTCAAGTTCGAAACGAATGGCGGCTCCCCCGTCTCTTCCCAGGTCGTGGATTACGGATATACTGCTGCAAAGCCCGCCGACCCTGAGAAGACCGGCTATGATTTCGGCGGCTGGTATACCGATAAGAACTGCACCGATCCCTTTGACTTCTCGACACCGATCACCGAAGACATCACACTCTACGCAAAGTGGATTCCCAAGGAGTTTACGGTGACCTGGGTGATCGACGGCAAGGAAGAGAAAGAGACCTACCTATACGGAACGACCCCGAGCCATGCCGACCCGACAAAGGAAGGCGACGCACAGTATTCCTACATCTTCAAGGAGTGGACGCCCGCCATTGCGGAAGTGACCGGCGACATGACCTATACGGCGGTGTTCGATCAAACCATCAACAGCTACACGGTTACCTGGGTGATCGACGGCAAGGAAGAGAAGGAGACCTGCGAATACGGCACAACCCCGAGTCATGCCGACCCGGTGAAGGAAGCCGACGCGCAGTACACCTACACCTTCAAGGAATGGACGCCCGCCATCGAAACCGTGACCGGCGACGCGACCTACACGGCAGTCTTCGATTCCACGGTCAATCATTACAACGTTACCTGGGTCATCGAAGGCTGGGCACAAACCGAAGATTACGCCTACGGGGATATGCCCCGGCATCCGGAGCCGTCAAAATCCGGAGCGCTCGGCGTGTACTACGTCTTCAAAGGATGGACCCCGACGGTCGTACCGGTGACGGGGAACGCTGTTTATACCGCCGTCTTCAATGCGCAGATCAACCCGCTCTTCCCGGGTATTCAGAAGCCGAGCGGAGTAAACACTTCTGTTCCGGACAAGGAACCCGCACTTCCTTCGTTCGTCTCCGATCCCGAACCCGCTGTCCTCCCGTTCACCGACGTCACGCCCGATTCGCCGTTCCTTGACGACATCAGGTACGTCTATGAGAACGACATCATGAACGGCATGAGCGCAACGGTCTTCGGCGAAAACCTCCCGCTGACGAGGGGCATGATCGTGACGATCCTCCACCGCGTGGAGGGCAGACCGGACGTGGCCTACACGGGCGCGTTCACCGACGTTCCCGACGGCCAGTGGTTCACCGACGGCGTCGAATGGGCGGCCTCCCGCGGCATCGTTCTCGGCTACGGCAACGGCAAATACGGACCGGACGACAACGTGACGAGAGAACAGCTCGCCGCGATCCTCTTCCGATACGCGAACTGGAAGGGGTACGACACGAGCATAGGAGAGGACACGAATATCCTCAGCTACGACGACGCGTTCACGTGGGGCGACTGGGCGGTTCCCGCTCTCCAGTGGGCCTGCGGCGCGGGTGTGCTCGAGGATGTCCCCGTCGGCATGCTCCGCCCGGCGGACGACGCGACCAGAGGCGAGATCGCCCACGCGATCCGCATCTTCTGCGAAACGGTTGTGAAATAAGCAAAAGCGAATAAACGAAATCGGCCGCCCGGAACTAAAATCCGGGCGGCTGGTTCGCTTTCGGGAGGAGGAGAGAATTCCCCGCGGAAGTCAGAGGATACGGCCATGTGACCGATCAGATGCGCGTTCAGGCAGCGGAAAAGATCGAGAAGGGATTCGGGAGGAACGAGGAGTGGGACGCCGCAGAGAAGCCCACAGAGCGGCCTGTGACGTCCTCCGAGGCAAAGCGAGAACCGTTCCGGCCTTACCGGGGGAAGTACCGCAAACCCGGAACAGGCGGAGTGTACCGGCTCGGAGAAAGCCTGTACGAAGGGCGGTACACACCGAAGAACGCGGACGGGAAGAGGGAAGTCCACACCGTCTACGCGGGGACTCCGGAGGAATGCGAGACTGCGCTCGCCGCGATGATTGCCGAGGTCAAGGCAAGGATCGCGGAGAACAAGCAAAAAAGGAAGGAGCAGACCCCCACGTCGTAAAACGAGTTAGGGGTTCGATTCCCCCCATCCGAGCTGAGCCGGATCAATCCCGCTCCGCCGGCAAAACCTCCCCCGCAGAAAACAAAGAAAAGCCTTCCCAAACAAGGGACTCCGAACCGGACAAATCTGGAGCCAAACAAACCGGAAAAAGAGTCTCTGAGAATCCCCGCCTGTCTATGGCCCCCCCTGTGGTCTGCCGCTCCGCAAAACCGAATATCCCAAAAAGAGAAAGTCCCCGAAACCGCAATGATTTCAAGGACTTTCTTCGGTTTATCGCCGTCGGAGTGGCGAGACTCGAACTCGCGGCCTCGACATCCCAAAGGCGCCCGGAGCCTTCCAGCTGTTGATCTGTAAGGCTTTCCGGGCATTTTGGCTCGGTACATCTTGCTTTTTGACCGACTTTGAAGAACTTGTCTCCGCCTGTTCCGGGTGTGTCTATGGCAGAGTATGTGGTCAGAAGTTTTGGGTGCGGTTTCCAGACGGAGCCGGATTTGCAGAGGTGAGAGGAAAAGTTTGCTCCGCCATAGACAAAGAATAGGGTAGGCTACGAACGCATGAGATGCGCATGGCAAGAACGAAAAAACGAGGGATAGAGTGGAACCAGAGTTGTGAGTCGGGGTTTTTCCCACGCAGCGAGTATAAAACAGTCTCGCTGCGTTGTAATGACCGTCAGGGACCCCACGTCGTAAAACGGAAGAGCACCCGCGCGATCTCGGGATTTCAGATGCCGCCGGTCAGAAAAACTTACGCCGCCATAAACAAAGAATAGAGTTGGCAGCGGGATGCTCTGGCAACCCGGTTTTTGGGGCTCAATAGAGGAACCGGCGAGGGTGGTTGCGTAAAAAGCTGCGATCTCAAGTCGGCGACAGGAATTTGTCTTTCACTTTTCCCCATAATGTGCTATAATCATCTAAAAAGATGAATTGTGGGAGGTTCTGGATGGTCAAGGATCCCGGAAAGTTCCGGCTCTGGTACATTGCGGAGCTGCTATATAAACAGACGGACGAGACGCGCATGCTTTCGGCAGTGCAGATTGACCGGATTCTCAGCGAACAATACGGGCTGTCTTCCAACGCGCGCACGATCCAGGAGGACATCCGGTTTCTGAGAGAAGCGGGGATGGGGATCGAAACGGTTCGCTCAACTCAGAATCGGTACTATGTGTCCCACCGCCTTTTCGAGCTTCCCGAGCTTCAGCTTCTCATCGGCGCCGTGGAATCGTCCCGGTTTGTGACGGAGAAGAAGAGTAAGGCCCTGACGGACAAGCTCTTGACGCTCACAAGCTTCGGCGGCGCGGAACAGCTTAGACACCATTTCCTTACCAAGCCAAACGAAAGCCGGAAAACGAGCAGATATCAGTACTTGCAATTCTGTCCGGAATATGCTATACTTTTAGCATGGTTAATATCGAATGGGAGGGGTAACTGATTGAACATTGCAATTATTGATGACAACCAAAATGACCTTGAAGAGATTCGAAATGATATTGAGAAGTTTTATGGAGGAGGAACTTGTTCCATAGACAGTTACGCTCGTACAGATGATTTTCTTTCTTCCCTCAAATCTCACAGCTACGACCTGATTTTTCTCGATATAATCCTTGAGGATGAAAGCGGAATCAAAGTCGGAGAATCTGTAAATGTTTTTTCTCCTTCCACTGATATCATTTTCGTATCGGCCCATCCCGAGTATTTCCAAGATGTGTACAAAGCCAGGCACGCATGGTTCCTGACAAAACCGCTGGACTGGTATCGCTTCTCAGATGCAATGACGAGAATATCAACCCGTGCCGAAAAGGGGACCGTGAATATTCAAGCCAAGCAAGGGGTGGAAAGGGTTTCTATATCTAGTATCCTTTATTTGGAAAGCAATTTAAAACACACTCTATTCCACATGAAGGATGGAAGTATTGCTGATTACAGCATCAATATGGCAGAGGTTGAAAAACAGCTTCCGGAAATCATGTTTGTCAGAATACATAAAAGCTATATTGTCAATGCCCGAGTCATAACCAAGTACAACAGCCGCCAAGTTGTACTCGAAGGTGGTATAAGTCTGCCTTTTGGACGGACATTCTACTCCTCAGCGCGAGAACAGCTGACGAGATTATTGGTGGGGGACTAAATGGCAAATATAGTTATAGTGATTTTTGGTAATATTGTTGAGACGCTCATCATATTCAACTACTGGGTCCATAGTCTGGAAAGAAGATTTTCAAGTAAAACCACAAACATAATCTTTTTTTCTGTTTCAGTTTTTATTGTTCTGTTTTCTTATCTCACATTGGATCAGAAGATTCTAAGAGCTGTAACAGATCACATAATACTGCTCACGCTGATGGGAATTCTCTTCAGGGATAGATGGCCTAGGAAGATCATGATCTATCTGCTATACTTCTTCTGTACAATGGCGGCTGAGGTTACATCGCTTTTCTTATCCAAGTACATGTTTGATTACGATTTGGTTTTGGATGGATCGGTTGCCAGCTACTTCTGGGAGATTATCAGTTTCTTCCTAATCGTCCTCTTCAATCTGATCGCACTGCTTTCTCTCCGGCTCGGGAAGCTGGACCCAGGCAGCAAGACCCTGCAGATGACTTTCCTCTTTATGACGATCCAGGCTTTGACCGCCTTCTTCATAATCGAGGTTGTTTATGCTCCTGAGATGTCGTTTACGAGAGGTCTTCTCATTGTCTCGTTTACATTGGCAGCTTCCTTGATGGCGGATATCCTTATTTTCCGCTATTCGACACAGCTGACAAGAGATGCGGCGAAGGCGGATTATCTCAAGGCTGAATCCGATTTGAAAGACCGTCATTTCCAGGAGATGCGGAAACGGTATGAGCAGTTCCGGCGAACAGAGCATGACTTTTTGAATCATGTCCGCGTAATCGAGAGAACATTGGACATGGATAAGAAAGCAGAGTATGTCCGCAACCTGAGAGAAAATCTGGAGACGTTGAGTCGGACCAGCTTCTGCAATTCTCCGGCGTTGGACGCCCTCCTGTTTTTCAAGAAGGACGAGGCGGAGCGCAAAGGGATCGACCTCCATATAGAGATATGTGATTGCGGTGATTTGACGATTACGGATTACGATATGTGCACGATTGTCTCCAACCTTCTCGACAATGCCATCGAGGCGGCTGAGCAGACGGGAGAAAAAAAGGTTGGCCTGCAGATCACCCGGAAAGCCGGACGATTGTTGATCAAGGTCGAGAATTCGAGCAATCCGATGGATCCTGAGTTGAAGACATCAAAGGAGGACAAGAGCCGACACGGGATTGGGTTGGAGAGCATACGGGAAACAGCTCGGAAATACGACGGCGACACGTTACTCGAGTACAAGGACGGAATATTTGAGAGCGTCGTAAACGTGGAAGAGTAAAAACAATCTGACTCCGAATGCTGAAAGGCTGTCGGAGCCTTTTTGTGTTAATAATGTCTCGAACTGTGTTGTTTCTGACAGAGGGTTGACCATTTTGCAACATACATATATAATTATTCGGAACGGTCTTACAATGAGCGGGGAACTCTTTTTCGTAATAATCAACTGTATGTAATAGTTCAAGCGAAAATAGTGAAACGATAATAAACTTTAAGTTTTCGATGCCGGGAGGATACATATGAAGAATGGGCCATTTCCTTTTTATGAAGTGGAATATTTTTACACTTTTCTGGAAATGTTGGAAAAGGTAAAAAGTAAATATCAAGGCAAGATTCTCTTCAGAACAAAGAAAAAACAGGGCGAGCAAATCATTACTTACGAACAGTTTTACAACGATGTGTTGAGGTTGTCTTCTTTTTTTATTACCGAGAGTCAAAAAAAGCAGCAGAAGATTGCCGTGATCGGAGAAGATAGTTATGAGTGGATTTTGACATATCTTGCGGTATGTGTGAGCGGAAATATTATAGTGCCGATCGACAAAGAACTGTCAGTTTCTGATATTTCAGAACAACTAAATGATTGTGAATGTAAAACGATCGTAAACTCCGCGAGTTATGATGACATCGTTGATGAACTCAGGGAAAAAGAGCAGGATATTCGTTCCATTTCCATGAGAGATTTGCGCTCGTTGATCGAAAAAGAAACCGCCCTTAGTTATGCGGAACCCGATCCGGATGCAATGACCGCTATTATTTATACGTCCGGCACTACTGGGAAAAGCAAAGGTGTCATGCTTTCGCAGAAAAACATATGCGCCGATGTGTGCCATTGCTGTGAGAACGTCCGATTCTCCGGTCGCACTATAGCCATGCTGCCTTTCCATCATACTTTTGCTATGCTTGTCACAGTGTTAATGGGGGTGTACTCCGGCGTGGAAACCTTGATCTGTCCGAGTATGAAGAACCTGATGAGTATGATGCAGGAGTTCAAACCAACATACCTGAACGTCGTGCCTGCCATCATAGAAAGCATCGACAGGTCAATTACATCAAAAATTGAAAACAGCGGCAAAAAGAAAGTACTGGCCATAGCGGACAAGGTATGCAAAATCTGCGAAGCAATTGGGCTTGACGATGTACGAAAAAGGATCTTTAAAACAATCCGGGAGAGTTTTGGGGGAGAGATAGATTATTTTATTTCGGGCGGAGCGCCGATTGATCAGAAGATAATTGATCGTTTTGAAACATATGGCATTCGGATTCTGAATGGATACGGCATCTCGGAATGTTCTCCGGTTGTCAGCGTAAACCGCAGGTACTATGTCAAGGCAGGCAGTGTCGGGCAGCCGATGCATCATATCGAAGTCAGAATCGACCAGCCGGACGAGGACGGTGAGGGAGAGATCTGTGTAAACAGCGATGTCGTCATGCTCGGATACTATAACAATCCGGAAGAAACCGCGGTAGTCCTGAAAGACGGATGGTTTCACACAGGCGACAAAGGAAGGATCGATAGCGACGGATTCATCTATATAACGGGAAGGATTAAGAACCTGATCATCCTCAGCAACGGAAAGAATGTATCGCCGGAGGAGCTTGAAATTCTGATCGGGCGGATCTCCGGTGTGGAAGAGGTTCTCGTTTGTGAAAAAAACAACCAGATTGTGGCTGAGATCTACCCTTCGGAATCTGTCAGAAATCAAGGTGAAGATTTGCATGATATTTTCATGGAGCAGATAGACCTTCTGAACGAGACCCTGCCTCCGTATAAGAATATTGCTGACGTAATCATCACGGACACAGCGTTTGAAAAAACCACCACGAAGAAAATCAAAAGAAAGTATCAATAAATATTGCAGGTGTATCCATGAAATATGAATTGACTATTCCACAGGAGAGCGTTTTTGATACAGAGCAGTTTTACGGGATTCCATCGGTCAGCAATATCGGAGGGTATATACTTCTTCCCGGCCGTTATTCTCCCGCTGAAATAAAGGAATCTGTCCAAAAGGTTGTTTTGGCAAACGACGGTCTCTGGGCAAGACTTTCCTCCGAGGACGCGGTGCCAAGCTTGGCGTTCCCTGTACCGGAGACAGTCGATTGTCCGAGCATAGAATTGGACAGCATCGCGCACATCGATGCGTATGTGACGGAGCAGCTGCAGAAACCGTTTGCGGAAACGGAACATCTTTATGACTTCCGGCTTCTTCGAGTGAAAGATAGCACAGCGCTGATGATCAAGCTTCATCATCTTGTCGCGGACTCATGGGCGGTGTCCCTTATACTCAATCAACTTCTCACCACCTTGCAGCATGGTGAAAACGCAGGGTCCGCCTCTTCCTACCTTTCCTATATTGCGGACGATCGGAAATACCGGGAATCCGTCCGGTTTCAAAAGGACAGTCAGTATTGGAAAAAGGTGCTGCAGAAGCGTCCGAATCCGATTTCGGTATACCAGACAGAGAGCGATTCTTCCGGTATCAAAGCGGGCAGGAATTCATATCAGCTGGACAATGACATGTCGGAGCGGATCCGGACGTTCTGCGCCCGCCTTGAAATATCTCCTTCCGTTTTTTTTGAAGCGGTTGCTGCTTTATACGCCATGAGGATTCATAACGCAGACGACATGACGATGTGCGTGATATCTGCAAACCGTGCGAGTCTCGAGGAGAAGAACACCGTCGGCATGCTCAACAACATCCTCCCGCTCTTCATATCATGCGATTGGGACATGCCTTTTCGTGCGTTCTGCACGGCCATTGCAGAAGAACACTATTCCCTGCTGCGGCATTCCCGATTCCCGTTGTCGGGCATCCGTCAGATTGCCCGGGAGGTTTACGGTAATGGTGTGCAGCTCTATGATATGATGGTATCTTATCAGGCGGATTCGGTGCAGGCTGAGACGGATCTTGACGCACGCTGGCTGTTCAGCGGTTTCTGTGAACTCGGATTCATGTTGAACATTGACGATCGGCTACGCACGGGCGGTTATCATATCAACATCGACTATCAGGGAGACAAGCTTGACAGCAGTGGAGTGGAGGCCGTTTGGAGCCGCTTCCTCCATATTATCGAACAGGTACTTGCGGACGAAACGGTTCTTTTCAAAGATGTCGAAATCGTTACGGCGCAAGAAAAGAAACAGATCCTTGCTTATTCAGAAAACGAGGGGATCGCATTTCCCGACACTTGTATCCATACTATTTTTGAAAACATCGTAAGAAAATACGGTGGCCGAACCGCCGTTACCTGTATCGGTCAGAGCATAACGTATGAAGAGCTCAATCAACGAGCCAACGCTTTTGCTCTTAAACTGAGGGAGGTCGGTGTCGGACGCGAAACCATTGTTGCTGTTGTTCTGCCAAAATCCATCAACACGATCATCGCAACGCTCGCGGTTTTGAAGGCAGGAGGAGCATATTTGCCGATCGATCCGGATTTTCCTTCTGATAGAATTCGTTTTATGTTGTCTGACAGCGGTACTCGATATTTGATCTCGTTTGCGAATTTCATAGATAAAACAGATTTCGACGGGTTTGTTTTCGACGTTGAAAAAGATCACGGATATGTTCCGACAATCCATTACAATAATTTGGAAACATATAACAAGCCGGGAGACCTGTTGTACATTATCTATACCTCCGGATCAACCGGCACTCCCAAAGGAGCTATGATTGAGCACAGAAACGTCGTCAGGTTGTTCTTCAACGAATCGTCGTTGTTTGATTTCAACGAAAATGATGTATGGACCATGTTCCACTCCTATTGCTTCGATTTTTCAGTCTGGGAGATTTACGGTGCGCTTTTGTTCGGAGGAAAGCTTGTTATTGTCCCGAAAGAAATCGCCCGGGATACGGCGGCTTTTGTTCAGTTAACAGAGGAGCAGAAGGTTACGGTATTGAGTCAGACCCCTGCCGCCTTCTACCATTTTATCGATGAGGAAGAAACAAGACCTGGAAAGTCTTTGTCGGTACGGATGGTGATATTTGGCGGTGAAGCGCTCAAACCATCTCTTTTAAAAGGCTTTCATCACCGTTATCCCGATGTTCAACTGATCAATATGTATGGGATTACGGAGACAACGGTTCATGTCACATATAAAAAGCTCGACGAGGGGAATATCGCTTCGGACAGCAGCAATGTCGGCACAGCTATTCCGACTTTGAGCACTTATATTATGGATAAGAGCATGGGTCTTCTGCCGCGGGGGCTTCGCGGTGAAATCTGTGTCGCCGGGGAAGGAGTATGCCGGGGTTATCTGAATCGCGATAAGTTGACACGCGAGAGATTTGTCTTCCATTCCGTTCTGAACAAACGCATCTACCGCTCAGGAGACAGCGCCGTTATGACCGGGAACGGAGATCTTGAATACCACGGAAGAATCGATAATCAGGTCAAGATACGCGGCTTTCGTGTGGAACTTGGGGAAATCGAGAAGAAAATCCTTAGTTATCCGAGGATCAAGGACGTTGTCGTCATTGTACGAAAAAGGAATGACGACGACCTCCTCTGCGCTTATCTTATTCCGGAAGCGGAGATTGACCTGTCTCTGCTGAGAGGTTATCTCCACACGCTGCTGCCGGACTATATGCTGCCGGTATCCTATACGGTCATGGAGAGCTTTCCGCTGACAAGCAACGGAAAAGTCGATCGAAAAGCTCTTCCGGAACCCGTTGCAGCGGTAAAAACCGAGGATTTCGTCCCGCCGGAAAACGAAACGGAGAAAGCCTTTGAGAGTATTCTATGTACTCTTCTGAACGTCGATCAAATCAGTGTCGAAGGAGATTTGTTCGAATATGGCCTGTCTTCTTTCACAGTCGTGAAGTTTATCACACTGGCGTACAGCAAAGGGTATGGCATTACGACATCGGACGTTTACGCGCAGCGCACGATTCGCAAACTGTCGAATTATTTGGCTGGACACAATGACAGCATCCGGATTGAAAAAGACCTGGTCATCGAGACGGTCCCGGATTTTGTCGAGACGGATCGCGTTACACAGAGGAGGACAAGCTGCGTATTGATGACCGGGGCGACCGGATTCCTCGGCATACATCTTCTCCGATGCCTCCTTTTGCAGTCGGGCGCTGATGTGTATTGCGTTGTAAGGGGAAAAAGCCATTCCCATGCTGAAAACCGGCTTTTTGCGACGATTCGGGCGTATTTCGGAGAAGACTTCCTGTTGCGGTATAAAGAAAGGATTCACACCTTTGTCGGAAATATCTGTGAGGAGAATTTCGGAATTCACCATGAATTGATTGCTCGACTGACGGGGAAAACGGACTTGTTGATTCACGCAGCTGCTTTGGTAAAGTATTATGGAGACGAAGCTGAATTCGAAAAGATCAACGTTGCAGGGACCCGGTACGCAATGGCCTTTGCAGAAAAAATCAGGGCAAGATACGCCCATATTTCCACGGTCGGAATTTCGGGAAGCTATCTGACACACTCGGATGTGAAGGGGGCGTCAATCGACGAAAGATCATTTTATATCGGACAGAATTACCGCGACAACCTGTATGTGAGAACAAAATTCGAGGCTGAAAACGAGGTGCTGAAAGGATGGAAGCGCGGCTGTTCCGGGACGATTCTCCGCATGGGGAATTTATTGGGGCGGTGGGAGGACGGTCGTTTTCAGACCAATATCCGTGAAAACGCGTTCTATAACATCCTGCGGTCTGTTATCTCGATCAGGTGCGTTCCGCAGAGCATGATGGACGTCGACGTGGAGTTGACTCCTGTTGACCTTGCAGCGGAAGCGTCCGTCAGGATCCTGTTGACAGAGGAAGCCGAAAGACGGGTTTTCCACATCGCGAATCCGCATGAGCCCAAGTTTGGCACGATCTCTGCTTTCCTGAATGAAATGGGATTGCGTGTCGAGGCAAAGGAAGACGACGCATTCTATCGGTTAATCAGGGAAATGGCAGAGGACGAAGAATCCAACCGCAAACTGAGCGGACTGATGATCGATATGAATTCCTCCAACAGGATCGATTACAACATCGATGTGACGACGAAGACCGACATTACAGCAGAGTACCTGAAGAAATGCGGTTTTATCTGGCCCGTCCCCGACTACGCTTATATCGAAAGAATCATTCACTATCTCGACCTTCAGGGGTTGATTGACAAAAGGAGATAATCATGACTGAAAAAATCATCGACATCATCAGCAAGGCACAGGGGATCCCGAAAGAGAAGATTACCCCGGAAAGTCATCTGATCCAGGATTTGGGGCTGACCTCGTATGATATAGTCAGCCTGACCGGACGATTTGAAGACGAATTCGAAATTGAAATACCGGATCGCATGATCCGCAGTCTGAAAACCGTTGGGGACGTTGAAAAGCTGGTCGGGAGGTTGGTGGAATAGCCTCCCTTTACCATGGTTTATCTTATTAATAATGTGGTTTCGTATACAGATATTCAGTATGAAGCTCACCTTAAGGAAATTCCAGAATGGCGCAAAGAGAAAACACTGCGCTTCAGGAAGATGGAAGACAGAAAACTATCTGTTCTCACATTTGTTCTGCTGAAACATGCCTTGTCTTGGGAATATGGAATCACTGCTGTTCCGGAATTCTCCTACGGACTCTTCGGGAAACCGTTTTGGAAGGAATTCGATATTCATTTCAACTTAAGTCATTGTAAAGACGCAGTCGCTTGCGCGTTGTCCGATCATGAGATAGGGATCGATGTCGAGAGCATAGTTCCATACAATCCGAGCGTCTCAAAGAGAATTTGCTCTCCATCAGAATATGAGCATTTGATTGAGAGCGAGAATAAGGATGTAGAACTGATTCACTTATGGACTGCAAAAGAAGCGGTTTCCAAATGGTCAGGAAAAGGATTGGCGCTTATGTTCAGCGACATAACATTAGACAATTACCTCATAAACTCCAGCCTTTCAGGAAACGGGGAATACATTTGTTCCATATGTGAAGGACTCAAATCTCAAAAGCAAAAACTCAACGAAAAGGTAATGACGATTTCAGTTTCGTCTCTGTAGTTTAGCATGAATTAAACTCGGAATAAAATTAGCTTTGAATAAATATCCGCTGACAACCCCGCAGAAAAATATCTATAATCGCTTTGATTCCTACGGAATTAAAGTGATGAACGGCTACGGGATCTCCGAATGCTCTCCCGTTGTCAGCGTCAACCGCCGTTACCACTGGCGAGCAGGTAGTATCGGTCAGGCGCTCCCCGAAGTAAAGGTCAAGATCGATAATCCTGACGAGAATGGCGAGGGTGAAATCTGCGTGCAAGGTGACATCGTGATGCTCGGCTACTACAATATGCCCGAAGAAACCGAAAAGGCAATGGCAGGCGGCTGGTTCCATACGGGAGACCTCGGCAAGATCGACAAGGACGGCTTCATCTACATCACGGGGCGTATCAAAAACCTCATCATACTAAGCAACGGTAAAAACGTATCGCCCGAAGAACTCGAAACTCTGATCGGTCGTATTCCCGGCGTCGTCGAATGCCTCGTTTCTGAGGAAGACAAGAAACTCGTTGCCGAAATATATCCCGATAAAGAATTCCACACGACACAGAGTGACATTCAAACCTATTTCGATGAGCAGATTGAAAAGCTCAACGATACACTCCCTCCCCATAAGGCTATCGCAAAAGTTACGGTTAGAGATACCGAGTTTGCAAAAACGACGACTAAGAAGATCAAGAGAATATACAAGAAATAATTCTCGATTATATTTAACGGACACACATATGAAATACCCATTGACAAATCCGCAAAGAAATATATATATAACTGAACAATTCTTCGGTGCAACCTCAGTCAGCAATGTCGGAGGATATGTTCTGCTGTCTGAAAAGTTTGATATAGGTTACATAAAAGGAATTATTCAACAGATCATCGCTGACAATGATGGACTTCGTATGCGTGTTGCCGAAGATGACAACGGGGCATATCAAACCGTTGCAGTTATTTCATGCGATGATATTGAATGTGTATCTTTGTCAAACATTAATGAGCTTGAAGTCTATGTAGCCGAACAGGTGGCATTGCCATTTGACACAGGTGGGAATTTGTACGATTTCAGAGTTATTGACCTTCCTGATAATACAGCGCTTATGATCAAACTGCATCATTACGTTGCCGATTCGTGGTCGATATCCAATTTACTCTCTCAGTTATTTTCTCATCTTGACAGCGCTGAATTTATTGCACCTTCTTATATTGACTTCATCAAGAGGGATTCCGAGTATTCTGGATCGAAGAAACAACAGAAAGATAAAGAATATTGGTCAGCAAAATATCAAGATAAGCCGACATATATTTCACTTTATCTCTCCGATATCGAGCAGCATGATATCCGCGCTGGCAGAAATACATATTCGCTGAATGCTGAAACAACCTTGTCAATTAAAGAATATTGCGAAAAGCACGAAATATCTCCCGCCGTATTCTTTGAAGCTATTGTTTCTCTCTATGCTATGAGAATCAACAATGCAGACGATATTACACTTTGCACAATATCCGCAAACAGAACCGGACTGAAAGAAAAGTACACCGTCGGAATGTTCAATACTATAGTTCCCATGACAGTCAAATGCGATTGGCACGACAGCTTTTCTGCGTACTGTTCTGTGATTGGGGACGAGCATTATTCCTTATTGAGACATTCCAAATACCCGCTTTCTGATATTCTTGATATCGTAAAAAACAATCACGGTAAAGATACGAATCTCTATGATATTATGGTTTCCTATCAAGCGGATTCTATCAACAACGCCGGAAATCACCAAGTCATTTGGTCTTTCAATGGTTACTGTGAGCTTGGTTTTATGATGAATATTGATGACCGCACAGGCAGCGGATCGTTCAACATCAATATTGACTACCAATTGAAAAAATTCAATAAGCGCGAAATCGATATGATTTGGGGGAGATTGACGAATATTATCGATCAAGTTTTGAATTCCGATGATATTCTTTTTAAGGATATCGAAATCGTAACACCCGAAGAAAAAGAAGAAATACTGAACAAATTCAACGATACCGCCGTTGATTATCCTAAGAATACGCTTTTGCATCAATATCTTGAACTCTATGCTGATGAAAATCCCGAGAAGATTGCGCTTGTATTTAATGGGAATACGATGACCTATAATGAGTTCAATGACAGAGCAAATTCGTTGGCACGATATATTAATAAACATATCAGAAGAACAAATACCATTATTGGCATTGCTTTTGAGCGCTCTTTTGAAATGTTGATTGCCATGTATGCGGTTTTGAAAAGCGGTTGTGCTTATATGCCGATTGATTCGCATTTCCCGGCTGACCGAATTCGCTTTATGATCGAAGATAGTAAAACTCCGATTATACTCACACAAAGTAAATTCATATCTTTATTTGAAGGCATTGAAACCATTATAGTTGATAATTTTGATTACAGCATAGAAGATTCATCAAACTTAAATCTTCCTATATCTTCTCAAAATACCGCGTATGTCATTTACACTTCGGGATCAACAGGTAAACCCAAAGGCGCGATGATTGCACACCACTCTGTTGTCAATCGTATCAGATGGATGCACAACAGATATCCATTGGCAGAAAGAGATGTTATTCTTCAAAAAACGCCATATACTTTTGATGTCTCCGTATGGGAACTCTTTTGGTGGAGTATGTACAACGGAACATTATATATTCTCTCACCGGAAGGACATAAAGATCCTTCTGAAATTGTGAAAGGCATATTTGATGGGCGTGTAACGCATATGCATTTTGTTCCTTCTATGCTGAATGCTTTTTTAGAATACATTGAAAAAATGCCGTATTGCATAGATAAATTGAAAACGCTGAAATATATTTTTGCAAGCGGAGAGACATTGCAGGCAAAACACGTTGAAACTTTCTATCAACTGCTAAAAGATACAACTGCAACGCTGAATAACCTATACGGTCCGACAGAGTGTACGGTAGATGTATCGTATTACGATTGTGATGCGACTGATATTCCTGCCATTATTCCGATTGGAAAACCAATTGACAATACACAACTCCTTGTTTTGGATAAGTATCAAAATATCTTGCCCGTCGGTGTGGTTGGTGAACTGTATATCAGTGGTGTTGGTGTCGGACAAGGATATTTAAATCGTGAGGAACTCACAAAAGAAAAATTCATACCCAACCCGTATGGTCAATATCCCATTATGTATAAATCGGGAGATTTGGCAAAATGGCTGTCCGATGGGAATATTGAATATTGTGGACGTTGTGATTTCCAGATCAAAATTCGAGGCTTGCGTGTGGAACTCGGTGATATAGAAAATGCGCTTTTAAAAAATAAAAAGATCAAGCAGGCATTGGTAACTGCGCCCGAAATCAACGGTGAACAATACTTGTGTGCGTATTACACCGCAGAAGAAACTCTCGATTCGCAAATTTTAAGCGTAGATTTAGCAAAAGAATTGCCAGATTATATGATTCCGCATTTTTACATTCAAATGCAAACGATGCCTACGAACCATAACGGTAAAATCGACAGGAAACAACTCCCGATTCCAACGGTAAGAAAAGAAGAAAGCTTGTATGTAGCCCCTTCCAACGCAATAGAGGAAACCATTCAGCGTATAGTTCATCAAATTTTGAATATCGACAAAATCAGTTGTACCGAAAATTTACTTGACTACGGAATGACCTCTCTTGGTATTATCAGTATGGTAACAAGTTTATCAGCAGAAGGATTTAGCTGCAAAGTTAAAGATGTCTATGAGCATCAGACCATTTGTGGTATCGCAAAAGCAATCAATATTTCTCACACAAATGACCTTGACTATTCCACAGATATGAAATTATATGCCGATATCAGTGATATTTCAAGTTATCAGTTGGATGCGAAACATGGGAATGCGGTATTGATTACAGGTGCAACAGGTTTTCTTGGCATCCATATTGTAAGAGAGCTTTATCGCACAACCGATAAAAAACTGTACTGTCTGATTCGAAACGAAGAAAAACTTGCAGAATATATACGAGATTTTACTGACATTAAATACCCGAACTGTAGAATTGTCTCTATTGTTGGAGATATAACAAAAGACGGTTTAGGCATTGATTTCGCATATATGGATGTTCTCAAATTGGAAGTCAGCGATATTATTCATTGTGCTGCCGATGTGTCATTCTTCTGTGCTTGGGAACGTTCTAAAACCATTAATTATGAGGGAACTTGTCATGTGATAGACTTTGCCGAATCGATTTCTGCGAAACTGCATCATATGTCTACGATGAGCGTTTCGGGTGATTTGCTTGTGAATCAAACGCAAACAAGCCCGGTCTTAACAGAAGATAATCTGTTTATCGGGCAAAAATATAAGGATAATGTTTATGTTCACAGCAAATATCTTGCAGAAACCGCTGTTATTCAGGCTATTCGAGCTAACCGAATCAATGCCTCTATATATCGAATAGCGAATATCACATGGCGTGTTTCGGACGGTAAATTCCAAAAGAACTACGCCGACAATGATCTTTATATTTTAACTAAAGTGATGAATACAATTGGAGCATACCCTTCAGAGTTGGCAGATGAAGATATTGCTATTACACCCATTGATGATTTGGCAAAAGCAATTTGCTCTCAAATATTTATAGATGGTAATCATATGTATCACTTGAACAGTGATCATAGTTTTGTTCTTCGCGAATACATGAGAGCGTTGAATGTAACCAATAGTTTACCTATGGAGCGATTTGTTCAAGTGATTGGAGCTCAAAAAGATGAACACGCAAAATTTGCTTTGATGTATATTTCAGGCATTTTATCAGATGTAAACGGTATGGTCGTTCATTTTAAAAAAACAACCTCACCTATGCTGTTAGAGAATAGCCATTTCATGTGGTCACAACTCGGAGAAGATTATGTGAAAAAGTATTTTGACGTAGAATCATAAATAAATATATTATTATAAGAGGGGACAATACAATGTTGGATAAAGTTGTTTCCATCATCAGCGAATATCAGGACATTCCCGCAGACACCATCCACGCCGACAGCCATCTTGTCAATGACCTCGGCTTTACCTCTTACGATGTGGTCAGTCTCGTCGGCAAATTCGAGGACGAGTTCGATATCGAAGTCCCAGACAGAAAGATCAAACATACGAAAACAGTGGATGATATCGTGAAATTTCTCGAGGCAGTAACGGAAGAATAATCCTCATGGTTTACTTATGTGTGGAAATAGATCCCCCACGTCGCAAACCGGATTTTCCGTAAGAGCCCCTGTTTCCCCTGACCTGCTCGCCCTGCAAAATCTCCCCCGCAGTAGTCAAAGAATAGCCTCGCGCGTCAGGTTCCCCTTTCCGACGCAGAATCCGTGAGGATGTTTCAAAATCGGTGTTGGAAACAAAACAAGAAAATTGTTTCAAACATCTTGACAACCGCTTTGAAACGTGCTATACTATTTCCAACAGCAACGAACAGGAGCGGAGACAATCATGCCGAAGCAGCTGAACCGGGATGAGACACGAGCGAAGATCAGCCGATTCATCGAGGACTACTACACGCAGAACGACAAAAAGCCCGCCATCCGCGATATTGCCGCGGGGACGGGGATCTCCGTTTCGTCCGTGTTCCGCATCCTGCACGAGATGGAGGACGACGGGACGGTCAAGGTGGAGATTAAGAAACAGCGCTCCGTCGTGACGAAGAGGATGGAAACCGAAGGCCCTCACGTCTCCATCCCCGTGCTCGGAACCGTCGCGTGCGGCCCCGGCGAGGAGGAGGAAGAGCACCTGACGGAGTACATCCGCATGCCCGAAAGCCTTGTGGGGAAAGGCGAGCTGTTCGCTCTCACCGCCAAAGGCGAGTCCATGATCGACGCGGGCATCTATCCCGGCGACCTTGTGATCGTTCGCCGCGACAAGAAAGCGGAGATCGGCGATATCGTCGTCGCACTGATGGCAGGGATGAACAATCTGAAGGTGCTTGGGTTCGACAACTACTACCACCGATATGTTCTCAAGTCTTGTCATCCCAGTCATCAAAAGTATCCTGACATTCCGGTCGAGTCGGAACTGCGGATCCAGGGCGTCGCGGTCTGCGTATCGCATCGGCTCGGAAAGGTGGATTTGAGTTGAGAAGACAGTTTCCCGTCGCATGGTGTCCGACCTGCGGACGCGCGGTTTTCTATTCGTCCGATCCGAAGATGAAGGCGCGGATCAAGGTTCGTCCCGCTTCCGAAAATGAAACAGGCGAGATGTTTCTTTGTTCCAAATGCAAGACGATGCTCGTCAAGGAAGAGATCCACCCCCACGTCGTAACCATCCCCTGTCTCGGCTATGTCCAATGCTGATAAAAAGGTGATGCGCATTAGGTGCAAAGCCGGTACAATTGAAAGTGCGCCATCCTCCCGGCGGTGAATTCGGGAGATCAGGGTGAGTGGCAGAAGATGATGAACAGAGCAAGCCTCTGTCTTCTTCTGCCGCTCGCTTTTTCTTTTCTGCGAGGTGATCCATATGCTCTCAGCGCGTCCTCCGCCCGTGCGGTAAAAACCGTGCGCCGAAAACGAATCTGAATACTAAGAACGAGGTGATCGATTGAAACAGTCCAAGTATAGTTCCTATGACGAGCTCCCGTTGTTTTTCAATGCGGAAACCGTTGCCGCCGTGCTCGGCATCGCGCCGTCGTCCGCCTACGAGCTCATGCACGAAAAAGAGTTCCCCACGCTGCGCATCGGGAATCGCATCGTCGTCCCGAAGGAAAAATTCATCGAGTGGGTGCAGAAGCGCACGGAGGGTGAGCGCAGTTGAGAAGAAAGAATCAATACACGCCCCGCGATCCCATCCGCGATTACTTCCCTCTGCCGAACGAAATCTTCTCCCTCGGGCTCACAAGCGGCGAGATCGCTGTCTATGCCTACCTGATGTACTGC
>JAEEGL011722019.1_pt1 | contig 19685 bp, 15 predicted proteins | sample 9134231 | NCBI WGS metagenome assembly JAEEGL01 (sample SAMN16246548, study PRJNA631951) | gut metagenome | biome: gut microbiome; feature: rumen; material: fiber-attached | host: Bos | place: Iran: Karaj | collected 2018-10 | reverse complement strand
TCAGAACAATGTAACAATCATCGTCCCTATGCATCTTCACAAACGTCAATTTAATAATAATTATTACGATTTAATATCCGATGCTGTGACTGAGGTTACAGGAGTTGAAAGAAAACTAAATTTTGTTTTGGAAAGTGATATTGATTTAACTCCTGAAAATTTGAATGAATCTGTTAATAATAATGAAGTTATTAACAATAAAGATGATTTTGTTTTTGATACCAATTTAAATCCTGCTTTAAATTTTGATAATTTTGTAGTAGGTGATACTAATAAATTTGCTAGAACAGCATCTTTTGCTGTTGCACAAAATCCTGGTTCACAATATAATCCATTATTTATTTATGGAAAGAGTGGTCTTGGAAAAACTCATTTAATGCATGCTATTGGAAATTATATTGTAGAACATAATCCTAATTTAAAGGTTTTATATACTAGAAGTGATGATTTTAGAAATGATTATACTGGAATTGCTAATACATCTGAAAATTCTATAGAGTATGCAAATGATTTTAAAAGAAAATATAGAGATATTGATGTATTAATAATAGATGATATTCAATATTTAGTGGGAGCAGAAAAAACTCAAGAGGAATTTTTCCATACTTTTAATGAATTACATGGAAAAAATAAACAAATTATTATTAGTTCAGATAGATCCCCGGATGACTTGCAAAGATTAGAAGAAAGACTTCGTAGTAGATTTGCTTGGGGATTACCGGTTGATATTTATCCACCTGATTTTGATCTAAGATGTCGTATTATTAAAGATAAAATTAAAAAATCAGCAATTTCATCAAAAATTACTGATGAAGCTATTGAATTTATTGCAAATAATTTTGAAGGAGATGTCAGAAAGATTGAAAGTGCTGTCAATAGATTAGTTATTTCGACAGCGATGGATGTTCCTGATATAATAGACTTAGAGTTTGCAAATGAATCTCTTAAAGATATAGTAGGTAAATATAACCCTTATAATACAAACGATATAGCATCTATTCAAAAAGCTACTGCTGATTATTATGGAATTACGATTGATGTTTTAAAAGGTAAAAAAAGAAGTGCAAATATTGCTTATCCAAGAATGGTTGCAATGTATTTAAGTAGAATGCTTACAGATCAATCTTTTCCAAGAATTGGTTTAGAATTTGGTGGAAGAGATCATTCTACAGTTATTCATGCAGTTGATAAAATAGAGGCTGATTTGAAAGATAATACTCAATTAAAGGAAATTATTAATGAAATTAAATCAAAACTATAATTTTGTTTATAAATTGTGAATAATTATTAATTTATCAACATACTAAAATTATTAATTTCGTCCTAATATTATGGATAAAATTATACTTATTAACATTATAAACTGTATAATAATAATAAATTTATAAATATTAAAAGAAAGAAGGAATTAAAATGAAATTTACAATTGAAAAAAATATTTTATTAGAAAACTTAACTAACGTTGTTAGAGCAATATCTACAAAAAACATTATTCCAATATTAAATGGTATAAAATTTGATTTAACAGAAGATGGTTTATATTTAACTGCTAGTGATAGTGAGCTTACTATAAAGTCTTTTATAGATAAAGATGATATTACTAAGATAGAAAGTGAAGGATCAATTATTATTCAAAGTAAATTTATATTGGATATAATTAGAAAATTACCATCTAATGAAATTAATTTTGAATTAATGGATGGTTTTAAAATAAAAATTTACTCTGATAATAGTCAATATGATTTGAATTGTTTAGATTCACGTGAATATCCTAGTTTGAAATTAGATGAAGTTAAGAATCCTATTATTTTAAAAGGAGATGTTTTTAAAAGTATAATTAGTCAAACTGCTTTTGCTATATCTACTCAAGAATTAAGACCATTATTAACTGGTTTGAATTTTAAGATAGTAGGGGATGTATTTGAATGTATAGCTACAGATTCATATAGATTAGCTAAGAAGATTGTTAAATTAGATAAACCACTAGATGATGAAATAAATATTGTAATTCCTGGTAAGAATATTATGGAATTAGATAAAATAATTGTAGATGATGAAGATGTTGAAATGCATGTATTCTCTAATAAAATACTATTTAAGTATAAAAATGTTATATTCCAAAGTAATCTATTATCTGGAACATATCCTAATACAAGTAATTTAATTCCTACTGATTTTAATATTATAGTTAATATAAGCTTAGATAATTATTTTAGTGCTATAGATAGAGCAGCATTATTAACACAAAATAAAGATAAGAATATTGTTAAGATGAAAATTAAAGATAAGAATATGACTATTAATTCTTATTCATCTGAAATAGGTAAAGTAGAAGAAAATCTATTAGTTGAATCAACTAAAGGAGCAAATATAGATATATCATTTAGTGCTAAATATATGTTAGATGCTTTAAAAACTATGCAAGATGATGAAATATTAATATTATTAAATGGTGAAGTAAAACCAATAGTAATTAAATCTTTGAATGATGAATCTTTAATTCAATTGATTTTACCTATTAAGACTTATTAAAAAATCACAATATGTGATTTTTTTATTGAGAAAATATATTTCGACAAATATCGACAATTCTTTTTGATATAAGAGATTTATCAAAAAGAGGGAGGTTTTGATTATGGAATTAGATTCTTATGAAATAAATAAGGATACTGTTGCTTTAATACCAAAAGATGATAAGAAAACAATAGTATATGAAGTTGATAACTCTTTTGTTGTTAACAAGAGTCCTTTAAAAATAATGGAATCAAGTTGTGAATATTTTGGTAGTTCCCTTGAGGGAAGACAGACTGGTACTTCTAGTTTAGTAGGATTTACTCATAAAGTACCAGTTATTGTAGAAGAATCATTTGGACTAATATTTTTTCCAACGTTATCTCCAAGAAATAATGAATGTTCTTGGATCTCTTATGAGCATGTTTTTAAACCTGATAAATTTAAAGATAAGACAATAGTTGAATTAAAAAATGGAAAAAAATTATTAGTAGATGTTTCAACTGCAATAATTGATAATCAATTATATAGATGCTCAAGATTAAAAGAGACATTAAATGTAAGAAAAATTTACAAAAAATAGCGAAAAAGCACTCAAAAGTGCTTTTTTTGTGGTATAATTATATTGTGGTATGGGAGTACTAACAAATACTTTTTTTTGTCTATGGTCGTAAAAGAGGCTGAAAAATGAAAATACAACATTTGAAACTATTAAATTTTAGAAATTATGAGCGAATTGAATTATCGTTCTCACCAAAATACAATATTATTTATGGTAATAATGGTGTAGGTAAGACAAATTTGGTTGAAGCTATATATGTACTTGCTCTTACAAAGTCTTTTAGGGGTTCAGTTGATAAAGTTTTGATAATGAATGATAAAGATGTTTGTCGAGTTGAAGGGGTAGTTTCGGAAAAATACGATAATAAATATAAGATAATTCTGCGCAAAGATAGTAAAAAAGTTAAGATTAATGATACTAAGATTGATAAATTAGGAGATTATATTTCTAATATTAATATAGTTATGTTTAATCCTGATGATCTAAGATTTATAAAAGATTCACCAAGTATCAGAAGAAAGGCTGTTAACTTAGAAATATCACAAATTAATAATTCTTATCTTAAAAACTTAAATATATATAACAAATTGTTGAAACAAAGAAATTCTTATTTAAAGATTATTGGAGTTAATTCTAATTCTTCATCTGAATATCTTAATATTTTAACTAACAAACTAATTGATTTGGGTGAACAAATTTATAATTATCGCAAGAAATATATAGATAAATTGAATGAATTAATTGGGGATATTTATTTTGGAATTTGTGGTATGAATAATTTGAAATTAGAATATATATCTGATTTTTCTAATTTTGATAGAGATAAGATAATTGAAAAGTATAAAAAAAATTTTCAAAAAGACATCTTAATTGGAAAAACATCTTTGGGCATTCATCATGACGATATTAAATTTAAGTTAAATGGATTAGATATAAAAGATTATGGATCAGAAGGTCAACAAAAGAATGCAATAATTGCATATAAATTGGCTGAAATAGAAATATTCAAAGAATTAAAAGATGATTATCCAATATTGATTTTAGATGATTTGTTTAGTGAATTAGATAAGGAAAAAATAAATAATATATTTAAGATGATTAATAAAGAAATACAAGTATTTATAACTACTACGGAAATAGATAAAATAAAAAAGAGTATTTTATCAAAGAGTAAAATTTTTAAAGTAGTAGGCGGATTTATTGAGGAGGAATAAAGATGGCAGAAGAATATTCAGATAGTGCAATACAGGTCTTAGAAGGTTTAGAAGCAGTACGTAAAAGACCAGGTATGTATATAGGTACTACTAGTGAAAGAGGATTACACCATCTAGTTTGGGAAATAGTTGATAACGCTGTTGATGAGGCATTAGCTGGTTATTGTGATGATATTGAGGTAATTATTGATAAGAATAATGTTATTTCAGTTAAGGATGATGGTAGAGGAATGCCAACTGGAATGAATAAAAAGACAGGAAAATCTACTATTGAAACTATTTTTACAGTATTACATGCTGGTGGAAAATTTGGTGGTGGAGGATATAAGGTATCCGGCGGATTACATGGAGTAGGTGCTTCTGTTGTTAATGCCTTATCTTCTTGGCTTGAAGTTAGAGTATACAGAGATGGAAATGTATATTTTCAAAGGTTTGAAAATGGAGGACATCCTGTTGATGAATTAAAAGTTATCGACACGTGTGATAAAGATAGAACTGGTTCTACTATTACTTTTAAAGCTGATCCGGCTATTTTTCAAGAGACTACTATTTATAATTATGAAATTTTAGCTACTAGATTAGAAGAATATGCTTTTTTAAACAAGGGTTTGAGAATAATTTTAAAAGATTTAAGAGAAGATGAAAAAACCGATACATTTGTTTATGAAGGCGGAGTTAGAGAATTTGTTAAAAAATTAAACGAAAACAAAAAAGTAGTTAATGAAGATATTATATATGTTGAGGGTACTAAGGATAATGTTTATCTTGAGGTAGCTTTACAATATAATGAAGATTATAATTGTAGTTTGTATTCTTTCACAAATAACATTTCTACTCCAGAAGGTGGAACTCATGAAGATGGAGTAAAAAGAGCCTTAACAAGAATTATGAATAATTATGCTAGAAATAATAAATTACTTAAGGATAATGATGATCCATTAACAGGTGATGATGTTAGAGAAGGATTAGCGATGATTATTTCATGTAAACATCCTAATCCACAATTTGAAGGTCAAACAAAAACGAAATTAGGTAATGCTGAAGTTAGAAAAATAGCTGATGATGTATTTAGTGAAGGATTAGAAAGATTTTTACTTGAAAATCCAACGCAAGCTAAAGCTATTGTTGAAAAATCTATAACTGCTACAAGAGCAAGATTAGCTGCTAAAAGAGCTAGAGAAGCGACTCGTAGAAAAGGAGATTTAGATATTACTAATTTCTACGGTAAACTATCAGATTGTAAAAGTAAGGATCCTTCAGAATGTGAAATATTTTTAGTCGAAGGAGATTCTGCTGGAGGATCTGCCTTAAAAGGAAGAAATAGTATGACACAAGCAATTCTTCCATTAAGAGGAAAAATTTTAAATGTTGAAAAAGCTAGATTAGATAAAGCTTTAGGAAATGAAGAAATACGTACAATTATAACAGCTTTTGGAACAGGCATTGGGGAAGAATTTGATTTATCAAAATTAAGATATGACAAAATAATAATAATGACTGATGCTGATGTTGATGGAGCTCATATTAGAGTATTATTATTAACATTATTTTATAGATTCTTTAGACCAATAGTAGAAGCAGGGCATGTTTATGCAGCTCAACCTCCTTTATTTTGTATAAAACATGGACAAACTATTAAATATGTTTTAGATGAAAAAGAAAGAGATGAGTATTTAGCAACTTTAAAACCTGAAACTAAGAGGGATATCTTACGTATGAAAGGTTTAGGAGAAATGGATGCGGAAGAATTAAATGATACTACTATGGATATTGAAAAAAGAGTATTAAGACAAATTACTGTAGAAGACACTAGAGCGGCAGATGATGTATTCTCTAAATTGATGGGTGACGATGTTCAACCAAGAAGAGAGTTTATTGAAAATAATGCAACATTTGCTAATTTAGATGCATAGGAGGTGATTGGTTGTGGATAGATTAGAACAAAATAATATTGTTAAAGAGGTAAGGGAGTCTTTCCTTGATTATTCGATGAGTGTTATAGTTTCAAGAGCTTTACCAGATTTAAGAGATGGATTGAAGCCAGTTCATAGAAGAATACTATATTCAATGTATGAATCTGGATACACACCTGATAAACCTCATAAGAAAAGTGCAAGAATAGTAGGGGATGTAATGGGTAAATATCACCCACATGGAGATTCTTCTATTTATGAAGCTATGGTTCGAATGGCACAGGATTTTTCTTATAGATATATGTTGGTAGATGGCCACGGAAATTTTGGTAATATTGAAGGATATGGCGCAGCAGCAATGCGTTATACAGAATCGAGATTATCTAAGATTTCTTTGGAATTGTTAAGAGATATCAACAAGGATACTGTAGATATGGTTCCAAACTTTGATGATTCTGAAAAGGAACCGGCGATTTTACCATCAAGATTTCCTAATATTTTAGTAAATGGTACTATGGGAATTGCTGTTGGTATGGCAACTAATATTCCTCCACATAATTTAGGAGAAGTAATTGATGGGTGTGTTGCATATATAGATAATCACGATATTACTTTAGAAGAATTAATGCAATATATTAAAGGACCTGATTTTCCTACTGGAGCTTCTATATTAGGAAATTCTGGAATTAAAAAGGCATATGAAACTGGTAGAGGATCAATTACTATTAGAAGTAAAGCTGAAATTCAAGAAAAAAATGGAAGACATTATATAGTAGTTACAGAGGTCCCTTATGGTGTAAACACATTAGATTTGAAAAATAAAGTAGCAGATTTGGTTCATAATAAAGTAATTGATGGAATTACGGATTATCATACAGACTTAAAGAATGGTATTACAATTACAATTACTTTAAAAAAGGATGCTAATCCACAGGTAGTTTTGAATCAATTATATAAACATACAGATCTTCAAACTAATTTTGGAATAATTTTCTTGATGATTGATCAAGGAGTTCCAAGAACTTTAGGTTTAAAAGATATAATTGTAAAATATGTTGAATATCAAAAAGAAGTTATTATAAGAAGAACTAAATTCAATCTTGATAAGGCTGAAAAAAGAGCACATATATTAGAAGGATTAAAGATAGCTCTAGATAATATTGATGAAGTAGTTAAGTTAATTAGATCTTCTAAATCAGATATAGAAGCACAACAAGGACTTATGAACAGGTTCGGTTTAACGGAAGTACAAGCCCAAGCTATTCTAGAAATGAGATTACGTCGTTTAACTGGATTAGAAAGAGATAAGATTGAAGCAGAATTAGCTGAATTATTAAAGGAAATAGAAGAATTAAAAGCTATTTTAGCTAGTGAACAAAAAGTTTTAAATATAATTAAAGAAGAAATGCTAGAAATTAAATCTAAATTTGGTGATGAAAGACGTACGAATATAGATATGACAGCTATTGATTATATTGAAGATGAATCTTTGATTCCTAATGAAGATGTAATGATTGCATTAACACATAATGGTTATATAAAGAGAACTACATCTGATACATTTAAATCTCAAAATCGTGGTGGTGTTGGTATTAAAGGTATGAGTACAAACGAAGAAGATTTTGTAGAACAGATGATTAATATTGAGACTCATGATGATGTATTGTTCTTTACTAATAAAGGTAAAGTATATAGATTAAGAGGATATGAAATACCTGAATATAGTAGACAATCTAAAGGTTTACCAATTGTCAATCTATTACAAGTAGATAAAGGGGAAATGATAAATTCAATTATTAGAATCAACAGAGATAAAGTTGATGAGATAAGTAATTTGTTGTTTGCTACTAAGTCAGGATTAGTTAAGAGGACAAATATTGAAGAATTTAGAAATATAAGACAAAGTGGTAAGATAGCTATTACACTTAAAGAAGACGATGAATTAATTGCTGTTAGAAAGACTTCAGGTAATGATATTGTATTGCTTGGATCAAGTAATGGTCGTATGGTTAAATTTGATGAAAATGAAGTTCGTGTAATGGGAAGAACAGCTTCTGGTGTAAAAGGTATAGAATTAGATCATTCGACTTGTATTGGGGCTGAAATTGCTTCAGAAGATGATGTCATACTAATTGTAACAGAGAAAGGTTATGGTAAACAAACGTATGTTCGTGAATATCGTCAAACTAAAAGAGGAAGCAAAGGAGTAAAAGCCTTAAGTATTACTGAAAAGAATGGTAATATAGCTGCCTTTAAGATAGCGAGACCTAATACTGATATTGTTATAATTACAGATGCTGGAATGGTTATGAGAATGGATTTAAGTCAAATTAACATTCTTGGAAGAGTAACTCAAGGTGTTAGATTGATTAAATTAAAAGATGATCATTTAGTTGCAACTGTTAGTTTGGTAGATAAAGAAAAGGAAGAAGAAGTTCAAGATTCTCAAGAAGTTGAATCAACCGAAGAATCTGAAATAATAAAAGGAGAATAAATAGACGAATGTTCCACGTGGAACATTCGTTTTTGATTGATAAATTATTATAGATAATAATGTTCCACGTGGAACATTGAATTAATAATAAAGTATATGTTCCACGTGGAACATATATCAATATTGACTAATAATACTTATTTTGCTAATATATATTCGTGCAACAAATATATTGTAACCTGGTCAGGATCGGAAGATAGCAGCCACATCAGTCCCTGTTTGTGTGCACTTTTTTTATGGTGATAGATATGAATAAAAAGAAATTGATTTTAGATAAATTGATAAAAGAAATGGAAATAGCTCATAGAGAAAATGAGGTTCCTGTTTCAGCAGTAATATTTGATAAAAAATATAACATAATTAGTTATGCACATAATAAGAGACAGAAGAATAAAGATGTGTTAGGTCATGCGGAAATATTAGCTATTCAAGCAGCGGGAAATAAAATAGGAGATTGGAGATTAGATGGATATTCTATGATTGTTTCTTTAGAACCGTGTGATATGTGTTCGATTGTTATTGATGAATCTAGACTTGATAAGGTATATTATTTGGTAAAACAAGATGGTAATAAATATGAAATTAACATAGAAAAAGAAAAAATATCTGGATATGAAGAATATGATAAAAAAGCAGAGGAGTTATTAACAACTTTTTTTGATAATATGAGGTGAAAACCTCTCTTTTTATGGTATAATAAATCACAGGAGGTTTACTTATGAGTTATAAAGTTTTATATAGAAAATACAGGCCTTCTGATTTTGATAATGTTGTAGGTCAAGACTATAGTATTACAATGTTGAAGAATGCAATTTCTAGTGGTAAAAACTCTCATGCATATATTTTTACTGGACCTAGAGGAACAGGTAAAACTACTTGTGCAAAGTTGTTTGCTAAAGCTATAAATTGTGAAAATCCAGTAGATGGAAATCCGTGTGGGAAATGTTCATCTTGTGAAAAATTTCATTATAGTCCTGATATTATCGAAATAGATGCGGCATCTAACAATGGAGTAGATGAGATAAGACAACTTATAGATAATGTTAGATTAGTTCCGTCTGAACTTAAGTATAAAGTTTATATAATTGATGAGGTTCATATGTTATCAACAAGTGCGTTTAATGCTTTGTTACTAACTTTAGAAGAACCGCCATCACATGTTATTTTTATTCTTGCTACTACAGATATTCAAAATGTACCTATAACTATTCTTTCTAGATGTCAAAGAATTGATTTTAAGCCGGTTAATATCGATGCAATGAAAGAAAGAATTAATTATGTTTGCAAAGCTGAGAAAATCAAAATAACTGACGATGCAATTAATGAAATTTGCATGTTATCTTCAGGTGGTATGAGAGATGCTTTAGGTATGCTTGATCAGTTATCTAGTAATGATGAGAATATCACTTTAGAAAGAGTATCTGATTATTTTGGTAGCGTTTCTGTTAAAAAGGTTGATGAACTTTTAGATTGTTTGTTTAATAACGACTTAGATAAGTTTATTGAAATTTATGAAGTAATTAAGAATTCTGGAACTAATTATGCTGTTTTTATAGAAAAGGTTTTAGATGAATTAAGAAAGAAAGCTGTACTATATAAGTTGGGAAATAATTTCGGTTCATTTAATTTTGATGATTTTTATAATTTAATTTTTGATTTGAATGACTGTTTTTCCAAGGTAAATATTAATGTTGATCCTTTCTTCTTAATTGAAATGGTCTTGTTAAAATATTTCAGCAGTGAAAATAATGAGTTATTAACAGAAAATTTTTTTGAAACAAATAATAAATCTTCGGGAAATAATATTGAACAGCCAAAAGATGAAATGACGGATTTGGGAAATAATGTTAATCTAGATGAAAATTTAGGAAATAAATTAGTTGATAAAAAAGAGACAAAGAGAAAAACTTTGGAAAATAATTTAATAGATCCAATGATAAGGATTAATAATTGTTTTGTAGAATGTACTAAAGATAAGAAAAAAGAGCTTATTAGCTCTTGGATAGACTTTATGAATTATTTAATGAATGAAGATAGAAACTTAGTATCTATGCTAGCTGATACAGTTGTTTTAGCAGCATCTGATAGCTATGTTTTAATACAAAGTAGTGTTGATTCAACAAACGAACTTATCAACAACCAAATAGATTTACTAGAATCTTTCTATAATAGCTTTTCGGGAAATAATTATAAATTTGCTGCTGTAAATGAAAAATTATGGAAAGAAGAAACCGAAAAGTATAGAGAAAATTTAAAAAATAAAATAGAATATAGTTATATAGAGGAGACAACTACTCCTGTAAAAAAAGAAACAAAAAGAAAGAAAAAATCAGATGAATTAGAAGATATAGCTAACGATATTTTTGGTTCATATGATGTGATATAGAAGGGATGATTATATATGAATATGCAAGCTTTGATGCAACAAGCACAAAAAATGCAAAAGGAAATTACAAAGAAAAGAGAGGAACTTGATTCTAAGGAATTTGTTGGAAAATCAGAATTGGTTGAGATTAAGTTTACTGGAGATAAAAAAGTTGTTTCTGTAAATATTAAAGAAGATATTTCTAGCGATGATAAAGAAATCTTAGAAGATATGATTTCTATAGCAATTAATGATGCTATGAAAAAAATTGATGAAGAAGCAGAAAAGATTATGGGTGCATATGGAAATCAATTTGGTGGTTTATTTTAATGGCTTATCCTGAGGTTTTGGGACAATTAATTAATTCTTTTAAAAAGCTACCAGGAATTGGTGAAAAAAGTGCTGAAAGAATGGCTCTTTCGTTGTTGGATTTGCCTTCAGAAGAAATAAAAGATTTTTCAAAAAATATGATTGATTCTAAAGATAAATTACATCCTTGTGAGATATGTGGTCACATTACAGATAAAAAGATATGTGATATTTGTTCTGATGAACATAGAAATAAAAATGTTATTTGTATTCTAGAGGATTATAAAAGCGTTTTTGCTTTTGAAAAGGCTGGTAATTTTAATGGTGTCTATCATGTTTTAAATGGATTAATTTCGCCAATTGATGATATTAATCCAGAGGATATTAATTTATCTTCATTAATAGATAGAGTAGAAAAATGTGATAAACCTGAATTAATAATAGCTTTAAAATCTACTATTGAGGGAGAAACAACAACTTTATATATTAAAAAGATATTTGAAGATAAAAATGTAGAAATATCTAGGTTATCTTATGGTATTCCAATGGGAACTGAAATAGACTATTTAGATGAGATTACATTAGATAGAGCATTAAATGATCGTAAGAAAATCTCTGAATAGTAGGAGGTTTGAGTATGAGTGTAAAAGCTTTTGAGGATATTTTAAATAGATTTCATGAGAAAAAACTAGCTCATGCTTTTTTGCTTGAAACAAACGATTCTGATAAGTGTTTTATAGATATATTGAATCTTATAAAAAATATCAGTATTGGTAATGAATTAGATAATGTTTCTGAATTAATTGATAATAATAATTTACCTAGTTTAATAATTATTGAACCTGATGGTCAAAATATTAGGAAGGAACAAATTAAAGATTTAATATCTAGATTTAGTACAAAACCTGTTTTTACTGATTATAATTTTTATGTCGTAAAAGACGCTGATAGATTTAATTCTTCTAGTGCAAATGCGTTGCTTAAATTTTTAGAAGAACCTGAGGATGATATTGTTGGTTTTTTTATAACAAATAATAGAGAAAATGTTATATCTACTATAAGAAGTAGATGCCAGGTTTTTAATTGTAATTATAATGAAGATGAAAAATATGGAATAGATGAAAATATATTAATTAAAGTTAAAGGATATCTAAATGGTATTTATAATAATAACAACGATTTGTTGTATAATAGAACTGATGGAATCAATCTATTTAAAGAACGCCGAGATTGGGAAATTTTTTTTAACACTATATTGTTTTATTATAAAGATTTTTTAGAAGGAAAAAGAACTGATTCGGTATTGTTCTTAGATAATGCAAAAAGAGACAATGTTATAAAAGCGTTATTTATTGTTGAAGATGTTTTGAAAAGAATCAGAAGTAATGGTAATATAGATTTGATTTTAGATAAATTTGTTATTGAAATGAGGTGTTTATATGCCTAATATTTATGGTATTACATTAAAAAATGAAGGAAAAATTTATTATTTTAATGGAGAAAATTTGGAGATTGATAATAATTCTTATGTGGTTGTTGAAACTGAAAAAGGAGTACAACTAGGTAAGTGTATTTATAAAGCTGAACCAGAAAAAGTAAATATACCTGTTGAGAATATGAAGAAAGTGTTAAGAGTTTCTACTGATGAAGATTATGATACTTATCTAAAAAACTTAGCAGCTGGTGAAAAATGTTTGAAGAAAGCTAGAGAGTTTGTAAAAGAGTTAGATCTAAATATGAATATATTGGATGCTAGTTATACTTTAGATAAGAAACAATTATTATTTAATTTTATAGCTGATGAAAGAATAGATTTTAGAGAACTTGCTCGTAAATTGGCTGGTGTTTATAAAACTAGAATAGAGCTAAGACAAATTGGTGCTAGAGATAAAGCAAGAACTATTTGTGGTATTGGTCAATGTGGTAGAACCCTTTGTTGCTCAACATTCTTGAATCATATAGATTCGGTTACTATGAATATGGCTAAGAATCAAAATATAGCATTAAATCCATCAAAGATAAATGGACAATGTGGAAGATTGTTATGTTGCTTAACTTTTGAAGATGAAGAATATGTTAGATGTGGTAATGGTATGCCTTCTGTTGGTCAAACTGTTAAAACTTCGGATGGTTCAGGGAAAGTTGTCTCAGTTGATATATTAAATAGAAAATATAAAGTAGATTTAGATGGAATTATTAAGGAGATTATACTAGATAGTGAAGATCGTAAAAAATGATTTATATGACTATGATGGTTTAAAAATATATCAATATGATGATAGATTTAAGTTTTCTTTAGATTCAATATTATTAGCAGAATTTGTTGAATTAAAACCCTCTATTAAAACTATTGTAGATTTTTGTAGCGGAAATGCACCGGTTCCAATGATTCTTTCAACCAAGACTAGAGCTAAGATTTATGGCTTTGAGATTCAAAAAGATATATTTGAACTTGGTCAGATGAGTATTATAGAAAATAAGTTAGATAATCAAATTGAGTTTATTAATTCAAATATAAAAAATGTATTAGATTATTTGTTGCCAGAGAGTGTAGAAGTTGTTACATGTAATCCACCATATTTTAAGTTTACAAAAGATAGTTCTTTAATAAATGATGATTATGCTAAAGCAGTGGCTCGTCATGAAATAGAAATGAATATGGAAGATATAATGATTTCTGCAAAGTATTTATTGAAGAATAAAGGGTTTTTGTATTTAGTACATAGATGCGATAGATTAGAAGAAATATTTCATTGTTTGGTTAAATATAACTTTTCTGTAAAAAAGATGCAATTTATTTATACTCATAATGATAAAGAAGCTATTATGGTTTTAATTAAGGCTACAAAGAATGGAAAGATGGGTAATTTAAAAGTATTACCTCCAATAAATATAATGGAATATAAATCCTATAAGGGTATTTTTAGTAGGTGATAGAATGAAATTGATAGTTGGTTTGGGTAATCCAGATAAGGAATATGAAAAAACTCGACACAATGTTGGCTTTATGGTTTTAGATGATTACTTGGGAAATATTTCTTGGAAAGAAAAATTTAATGCTATGTATGCTACTGAGATAATAGATGGAGAAAAGGTTTTATTTGTTAAACCTTTAACTTATATGAATTTATCTGGTAATGCTGTTGTAGAATTTGTTAATTATTATGATATAGATTATGAAGATATTTTAATTATCCACGACGATTTAGATTTACCTTTTGGGAAATATAAAATCAAGGTAGATAGTAGCTCAGGTGGACATAATGGTGTTAAATCAATTATTTCCCGCTTGGGGTCTCAAGACTTTGCAAGACTTAAAATAGGTATTTCCCACGATCGTAGTATTGATACTAGAGACTATGTATTGGGTAAGTTTAGTAAAGAAGACAAAGAATTGTTTGATTCAATGCAAGGTGTTTATAAAAAGATTATTAATTGTTTTATTAAAGAAGGTATAGATAGAACAATGAATATATATAATACAAAGGAAAAATAAATATGAATTTTCTTGATGAATATTTTAAGTATGAAAACGGATTAACTATTACTGGTTTAACAAGAGAGTTAAACGTTTTTTACGTGCTTAAGTTATTTGAAAGAGAAGATAGAAATGTTTTAGTATTAGCTAATACTTTGTATGAAGCTAATATGTTTTATGAGAGTTTAAAGACATATACTGAAGATGTATGTTTATTTCCCATGGATGATTTTTTAACTAGTGTAGCAGTTGCTATAAGTCCTGATTTAAAAATAAAGAGACTAGAAACTTTAGAAAGAATAAGATTGGGAAATAAATGTATTGTAGTTACTAACCTAATGGGATATTTAAGATTCTTACCTGATATGGGAAATACTAATAATTTAGAATTTAAGCTTAATAAAAAAACTAATATTAAAAGAGATGATATTTTAGAATTATTAGATAAATATGGATATATCAGAGAAAGTATGGTTACTAATACTGGCGAATATGCGGTTCGTGGTTATATTATAGATTTATTTATAATAGATGAAGACCATCCAATTAGAATTGAATTCTTTGGGGATGATGTTGATTCAATTAGATATTTTGATGAAGATACTCAATTATCTATTAAAGAAATAGATGAAATAAAGATTAAACCATACACGGAAGTTGTTAGTGATGTTAACAGTTCTTTATGTGATTATATGAAAGACCCATGGGTATTAATGGTTAATAGAGATCAACTAGAGATATCATATGCTAAGTTAGTAGATGATATTAATGAATATAATGAAAGTATTGATTCTAATAAAAAGCACATGTATGCTTGGGAAGATATTGATTATAAATATGTAATGTATTTAAATAGTGTCAATGATGATGGCTATGGAAAGACTATAAAATTTGTTTCGCAAGAAATAGAAAATTTTAATAGTAATTTTGAATTACTCGGGAAATATTGTAATAAGCAATTGTTGGGAAATAAAACAGTTATTATTTGTTTAAGTAAAGAAAATCAATTAAAAAGTTTAGTTCCTTTTTTAGATAATTATCATGTTGTTAAAAACAATCGACTTATCAACAACGAAATCAATATATTATACAAAAAGATTAATAGTGGTTTTGTATTTGACAATTATGTAGTTATATCGGAAAACGATATTGAAAGAACGAAAAACGCAACCATTAATTATAAGAATAGTTATAGAATTGGTAAGAAAATAAAAGACTTTGGTCAACTTGCTACAGGGGACTATGTAGTACATAGTCAACACGGTGTTGGTATTTATAACGGAGTAATTACATTGACTAAAAATGGCTTAAAGAAAGATTATTTACAAATTAACTATGCGGGAAATGATAAAGTTTATATACCTGTAGAAAAGATTAGTACAATATTTAAATATGCAGGTAAAGAGGGAAATATTCCTAAACTTGATCGATTAAATAGTACTAGTTGGGTGAAGAAAAAAAGAGAGCTTAGAAATAAGATAAAAGATATTTCCCAAGAATTAATAAAGTTATATGCAGCTAGAAGTAATATAAAATCTATTCCGTTTAAATCATATGCTGAGGAGGCTGTATTTGGATCAGAATTTGTTTATGATGAAACAGTTGATCAGTTAAAAGCAATTGAGGATATAGATAAGGATTTGTCTTCTGAAATACCAATGGATAGATTATTATGTGGAGATGTTGGTTTTGGAAAAACAGAAGTTGCATTTAGAGCAATGTTTAAAACGATAGTAAATAATAAGCAAGTGTTCTATTTATGCCCTACTACAATACTTTCCAAACAACAATATGAACTTGCTTTAGATAGATTTAAAAACTATCCAATTGAAATAGCTTTGTTAAATAGATTTACTACAGCTAAAGAAACAAAACGAATTTTGGAAGGATTACAAAAAGGTACTATTGATTTAGTATTTGGTACACATAGAATACTTTCAGATGATGTTAAGTTTAGTAAACTTGGTTTACTAATTGTTGATGAAGAACAACGCTTTGGTGTAACTCACAAGGAGAAAATTAAGGAGTATAAAAATGATGTTAATGTTCTTACTTTAAGTGCAACACCAATACCAAGAACATTAAAGATGGCACTTTCAGGTTTAAGAGATTTATCAATTATTGATACTCCACCTGTTAATAGGTATCCAGTTCAAACTTATGTTATTCAAGAAAATGATTTGATAGTAAAAGATGCGATTTATAAAGAATTAGCTAGAGATGGACAAATTTTTGTCCTATATAATAGAGTTGCTTCTATTGAAAGTATGGCAAGTAAGTTAAAGCAACTAGTCCCAGAAGCTAGAATAACTATTGCTCATGGACAAATGAGTAAGAATGAACTAGAAGATGTAATGGAATCTTTTGTTAATTATGAATATGATATTCTTCTTTGTACAACAATAATTGAAACAGGAATAGATATAAGTAATGCTAATACATTGATTATTTATGATGCAGATAACTTTGGTTTATCACAGCTATATCAAATAAGAGGACGTGTAGGTCGTAGTAATAGAATAGCATATGCTTATTTAATGTATGATAATAAAAAAATGTTAAATGATATAGCAGTTAAAAGATTACAAGCTATTAAAGAATTTACTGAATTAGGTAGTGGTTATAGAATTGCTATGAGAGATCTTTCCATACGTGGAGCTGGAGATTTACTTGGATCAGAACAAGCTGGATTTGTAGATACAGTTGGTATAGAACTTTATATGCAAATGATAGATGAAGAAATGCGTCGTATGAAAGGTGAAAAAATACCAGAAGAGGATGAAGTTCCTTCTAATAAATCTTTGGTAGAAGTAGAAACACATATTGATGATACATATGTATCTGATGAAGATATTAAAATTGAAATTCATAAAAAGATTAATGAAATAGATGGTTATAAAAAACTACTTGAAGTTAAACACGAATTGGAAGATCGTTTTGGTAATATTAGTAAAGAACTAGAAGTATATATGTATGAGGAATGGTTTGAAAAACAAGCTAGTGTTTTAGGTATTACAACGGTAAGACAAAGTGATAGAGAGATAGAAATAGAACTTCCTAGAGAATTGTCCGACAAGATAGAAGGAGATAAATTCTTTGTTAAAGCATATAATATTAATCCTAGATTTAGATTAAAATATCTTCATAATCAAGTAATTATCGCTTTAACTCTATTAAATCAAAAAGAACATTTCTTGTATTATATTGTTCCTTTAATGGAAGAAGTTGTAAATGAAATAAAAGAATAGAAATATCTATTCTTTTTTTTATATGTGAATGTTATAATAAAAACAACATTATGAAGGGTAATTATATGAAAAAAGTTATTTTAGGAATAATTGCAATTATTTTAGTAGCTGGGTGTTTTGTTGGAGGATTATTTGTTGGAAAAGAAATATTGAAAAGTGATTCTAAGTGTGAAAACAAAGTTAGTGAAAAGCAAGATTTGAATGACAAGGAAGTTCAAAAAGAGATAGAAAAATTGTTTTCTGATTTAGGTTTGAATATTGAACATTTTCCAGAGTATATTGCGTTATTTTATGACAAAGTTGGTATAGGTGACTTTACTAATGAAGAGATAAATAATCATGGATTAGATTTTATGTATCTTATGTATTACCAAGATCATGCTCAGGAGCTGAATACTATAAAAAAATATGATAGAGATGTAAAAGAAATTTCCATAGCAGACTTTAAGACTAAATATGAAGATGTATTTGGTGAAATGAATGGAATGACATTAACTGATTTAACTGAAGAAAAATTCAATAATGATCAAATGATTGTGGTAAGTTTTGGTGATGAAGTAAATGATTCTGAAAAAATCAAAAGTTGTTTTTTGAATAGTGGTGAGGGTTGTTCGTTAATAATTGATTCACCATATAAAGAAAATTATAAAGTTGAAATATCTTATTTAAAAAATACTTATAATGGTAGTACTAATTCTCACTATGTAGGTTGTAAAGCAGTAATAAAAGATGGAAACTATAATAAAGATTTATCTTTTGAAATTTCCTATACTAATAATGATAATGATAAATATATATTACAATCTGTAACAATTAATTCTATAAGTGATATTTATACCAATAAATAAGAACTTGTATAAGTTCTTTTTTTATTATATATTAAAACCAGTAGGTGATTTGAGTGAAATTAATTGAAGCAAAATGTCCAAAGTGTAAGGAAATTATTGAAGTTGATGGAGACAGTGAAACTACAAAGTGTAATCATTGTGGAGAAAAGATTGATGTAAAAGATGCCTTGGTAGAAAAAATGATGTCAAAATCAGAAAAAGAAGAAAAAAATAAAAAGGAAGAAATAGAAATTATAGAAGATTCTAAAGAAAGTATTAATAGTTCAAGTAAGTCTGTTAATGAGAGTGTTAATACAGTTGATGCCAAAGAAGAAAACAATGCTGATGACTACGATGATGATGAACTTGATACCGGTGATGATTACGACGACGAAGATGAAGACGAAGATTTAGACGATGAAGATGACCTAGATGAAGATTTTGATGACGACGATGAAGATGACCTAGATGAAGACGAAGACATCGATGACGAGGATGTAGATGCAGAAGACGAAAAAATAGTTGAAGAGAAAATAGAACCAAAAAAAGAAAAGAAGGTTTCAAAAAGACTTACTAAGGAACAAAGAATAGAAAAAGATAAATTATTGTTGGAAGCTGAGAAATTACTTAAAGCTAATAATTATGATGAGTCTTATAAACTATATCAGTCTGCTCTAGAAATTGATCCAAGTGATACTTATTGTAAATATAGAGTTAATTATATTTCTTTTTTGACGGACTACATTAATAAAGAGAAGCTGGAG
>JAEEGL010600854.1_pt1 | contig 19685 bp, 17 predicted proteins | sample 9134231 | NCBI WGS metagenome assembly JAEEGL01 (sample SAMN16246548, study PRJNA631951) | gut metagenome | biome: gut microbiome; feature: rumen; material: fiber-attached | host: Bos | place: Iran: Karaj | collected 2018-10 | reverse complement strand
GCACGGTCATGCCCTTGCGGATGGTGCCCTCCATGATGCGGAACAGCACCACCACGCCCACGTAGGGGTCATACTGGCTGTCGAACACCAGCGCGCGGAGCGGCGCGTCGGGATCGCCGGAGGGGGCAGGGATATTCTGCACGATGTCCTCCAGCACGGCGTCGATGTTGACGCCCAGCTTGGCGGAAATCTCCGGGGCCTCCAGGGCCGGCAGGCCGATGATGTCCTCCACCTCCTGCTTGGCCTTCATGGGGGCGGCGGCGGGCAGGTCGATCTTGTTGAACACCGGCAGGATCTCCAGATCGTGCTCCAGGGCAAGATAGGTATTGGCCAGGGTCTGGGCCTCCACCCCCTGGGGGGCGTCCACCACCAGCACCGCCCCCTCGCAGGCGGCCAGGGACCGGCTGACCTCGTAGTTGAAGTCCACGTGGCCCGGGGTGTCGATGAGATTCAGGGCGTAGGTCTGGCCGTCCCGGGCCGTGTAGAACAGGTGGACGGCCCGGGACTTGATGGTGATGCCCCGCTCCCGCTCCAGATCCATGTTGTCCAGCAGCTGGTTCTCCATATCCCGCTCCGCCACGGCGTTGCACTTCTCCAGCAGGCGGTCGGCCAGGGTGGATTTGCCGTGGTCGATGTGGGCGATGATGGAGAAGTTGCGGATCCTCTTTTGATCAAACATAACGTTACCTCGTTCGGATGGATTTACAGCAGTTTCTCCAGCTGCCTCCGGGTCCGCTCGTCGGTGTTGTGGCACACCTGGGCGGCGCTCTGGCCCAGACCGGGATACTCCTTGTTCAGCGTCTCGCCGGACAGGGGCGGGAAGTCCCCGTCGGGACAGCCGTCCAGGGCCAGGAGATAGCGGGCCTTGGCGGCGCTCATGTCCGCGTTCACCACCCCGGCGTCGAAGGCGGCGCCGTCCAGGGCGAAGTAGTCCTCGCTGACGCCGGCCCGGCGGTAGAGCTGCCGCAGCAGCTGGTACAGGGCCGAACTGAGATAGTCCCCGGCGGCGGTGATGGCCTCCCGGGCGTTCAGCTTGCCCAGCAGATCGAACAGAACGTTGGCGGTGTTCACCACCAGCTTCTTCTGGAGGGTGGCCAGGATGCTGCCCTTCAGGGAGCCCTTTTCGGCGCTGGAGTCGTACAGGTCGTCGGCTCCGATGATGGCGCCGTCCCGGCTGAGGGTGCGGCCCAGGAGATAGTCCGCCGACACCCGGTAGAAATCGCAGGCCTTCACCACGAAGCTCAGGCCCGGCTCCCGGATGCCGTTTTCGTAGTGGCTCAGCAGCGCCTGGCTGATGCCCAGGGCTGCCGCGGCCTTCCTTTGGGACAGGCCCCGCTCCTGCCGCAGCAGACTCAGGGTCCTTGAAAAATCAGTCAACATGGGGATGATCCCTCTCTCAATACAGAAAGTAGTGTTTTCAATATGCGGGAAAGCCATTATACCGCATTTAATACGAAATGTAAATCAGAAATGACGAATCCGACAAAGTTTTACTTGACGGAGAACGGAAAAGACGGTATCATACCGTTTGTAACATTTTGTAACCTTTGGATGGAACCCCATATGAGTCAGGAAACGACGAAGCCCGAGCGCCTCCGGTCCCGGCGGCGCGGCGGGGATGACAATTTTATAAAGCCCCGGTCCGACGCCGGCATGCAGCGTGCCCGGCGGGACGGGGGTGACGACGGGAAGGCTGAGGCCCCGGCGGAGAAGAGGCGCAGCGGCCGCTTCCCCGAGTCGGAAAATGCCTTTGTGCAGATGCTCCTCTTCCTTCGGGGCGGTCTGCCCGCGGTGGGGGCGCTGTTCCGCGAGAAGGTCCTCCGGAGGAAGAAGCGGTCCGCCCGCTCCGGCGCCCGGGTCCGGGGCTGGATGGAGGAGCTGTCGATCCACCCCCTGGCATTTCTGCTGGGGGCCATGGTGGTGGCGGCCGCGGCGGTGGCCCTGTCCATGTATACCATAGGGACGGCCGTCGCCTACAACGGCATAGACCTGGGCGTTGTGCCCGGCCGCAGCACGGTGGACAAGTCGGTGGTAGCGATCCAGACGGCCACCCGCCGGGCCCTGGGAGACAATGAGTACGAGCTGGACGCCTCCAAGCTGGACGTCCGCCGCAAGCTGGTGGCCCGCCGGGAGGTGCAGGACAGGGACACGTTCCAGGCCCGCCTGACGGACGCCGTGGGCGTCATCGACTACGGCTACGTCCTCTACGTGGATGACGAGCCGGTGGCCGCCACCCACTATCCCGGCGCTCTGGAGGAGCTGCTGGAGCAGATGAAGATCGGCTACGTCACCAAGAACACGGTGGAGAGCTACTTTGTGGAAAACGTGGAGGTGCGGGAGGAGTACGTGAACCGCACCTACATGATGAACCTGGGCTATGTGGCGGAGAAGCTCTACTCCACCAAGAGCGCCGAGATTACCTACACGGTGAAGGACGGCGATACCTATTACGACATCGCCAACGAGTATGACCTGACGCTGGCCCAGCTGCTGAACATGAACCCCGGCTACGACGCCATGTCCCTGCACACCGGCGACGTGCTCACCGTGTCCCAGGCGGTGCCCTACCTGACGGTGGTGGACGTGGAGCGCCAGAGCTACGTGCAGGACGTGCCCTACGGCCTCCAGTATCAGGACGACCCGGATATGTATCAGGGCGACTATGAGGTGCTGTCCTCCGGCGTCTACGGCAAGGCGGACATTACCGCCAACGTCACCTACGTCAACGGAGAGGAGAAGGGCCGCCAGGTGGTGGCCACGGCCACCCTGGCCCAGCCGGTGGACGAGGTCCGCCTCCGGGGCACCAAGGAGCGGCCCTCCTGGTTCCCGACGGGCGTGTTCCGCTGGCCCTGCAGCGGCGTCATCACCTCCTACTTCGGCGGCCGCTACACGGGCATCTCCGGCGCCAGCACCTATCACGAGGGCATCGACATCGCCAACCGCTACGGCACGGTGATCTACGCCTCCGACGGCGGTACCGTCACCCACTCCGGCTGGTTCGGCGGCTACGGCTACCTGATCATCATCGACCACGGCAACGGGTACGAGACCTATTACGGCCACTGCTCCTCGCTGTTCGTCAGCGTGGGCGAGCACGTATATCAGGGCCAGGCCATCGCCTATATGGGCGCCACCGGCGTGGCCAGCGGCACCCACTGCCACTTCAGCATCGTCCGCAACGGCACCTTTGTGGATCCTCTGAACTACCTGACGTAAGGCGCCGCGGACAAAAAACAGAGTAAAAAGCTCCCGCCTCTGAAAAGAGGCGGGAGCTTTTGCTTGTCACACGCTTTTATCCCGGGGCCGGCGGGAGGGGGCCTCATTCAAACAGGCACGCCTGGTTGGGCAGATCGTATTTTCCGATCTGCCGGGTCTGCCGGGCGTTCTCCTCCGCCAGGGCGTCGGTGATGGCCATTTTCCGGATGATGTTCTTCACCGTCTGATCCAGCCCGGTGCCCTCCCGGTAGTCGGCGGGGAAGATGAAGTCCACCCGGCTGCGGTGCAGCAGTTCCTCCACCGCCTGGCGGTTGCTGTCCTGATACACGGCGATGGCCTGACCGCCGTAGGCACGGGTCATCTTCATGCAGGGCACGTCGCTGAGCCCGTCGCCGATGTAGATCATGTTGGTGAAGGGCACCCGCCGGCTGTCGTCGGGCATGGAGCTGTTGAGCCGCCGGTCGTCGCTGACGTCCAGCACGCCCTTGTTGATCCGGTAGATGAACTGGGTCTTGTTGGTAAAATTCACGTCCAGCTTGGGCCAGGAGGCCAAGCCGTTCCTGTCGTAAAGAAATTCGCAGGCGTAGACCTTCTTGAATTCATGGCGTATGCCGGTGCCCTCGATGATCTCCGCCAGACCGGAGGACAGCACGTAGTGCTCGATCTCCACCCCCTGGCTCTCGCCGAAGGCGTTGATCCGGCCGAACCACTCCCGCACGCCGGGGAACAGCTCCACGTCGCCGCCGCAGCGGATCAGAAACTCCCGGTCCAGACGGATGTCCCGCTTGCGGCACTCGTCGATCATGGTGTACATATAGGCCAGCAGCCCGTCCATATGGTTCTCCCGGCCGAAGTCGTTGGCGATCTTCCAGAACTCCGGGGGCGTCATGCCCAGGGCGGGGATGAAGGCATAGTCCTCCATATCGGTGGTGCAGAGGGTCTTGTCAAAGTCGTACAGCAGGGCGATGATCGGTTTCATGGCTTCTCCTTGCTCTCGAAAAAAGCGGCTCCGCAGAGCCGCTTTTTCGCGCTTTTTCCGTTAATTCTCGCCGGTGTAGTTGCGGCCGAACTTCAGCTGATCCAGGCTCAGCTTGAAGTCGCTGGGGAACACGGTGGTGTCACCGGAGGGGGCCTCGTCCTTCTTCTCCTCGATGAAGGGGGCGAAGGGATCGGATTCCTCTTCGGGCTCCTTTTCGGGCTCGGGCTCCTTCTCGGGCTCGGCCTCGGCAGCCTTCTCCTCGGACGCGGCGAACTCCTTGATGATATCCTTCTCGATGGTGGTGACGGTGTCGTCCAGATCGGACTTCTCGGGCTCGGCCTCGGGAGCCTCATCCTCCACGGGCAGCTCCGGCAGGGCCTTCAGGAACTCGGCCTGCTTCACGCACAGCTCGCGGCTGCGCTGCAGGAATTCGCCCAGAGCCTGCCTGGCGAGGGCCAGACGTTTTTCGGCCTGACGGGTCTGGTCATCCAGCTCGGCGATCTGACGGGTGGCGTCCTCCCGGGCCTCGGCCAGGATCTGCTCCTTCTCGGTCTGGGCCTCCTGCACCAGCTTGGCGGCCATCCGCTGGGCGGTGAGCAGGGTGGAGCGCATGGCGTCCTCGGTGGCGCGGTATTCCTCCACCTTCTCGGCCAGCACCTTCAGCTTGCCCTTGAGGGTGGCGTTCTCCTTGTACAGGGAGGAGTAATCGTCGGTCAGCGTGTCCAGAAACTCGTCCACCGCGGCCATGTTGTAGCCGCCGGAGCCGAAGGAAGCCTTGGGGAAACCTTTACTTTGAACTTCCTGGGGTGTCAGCATATCTATCCCTCCAATTATTTATCTCTGTGTTACAGATACAGGCCGTTGTTCTCCAGCTCGTCGATCAGGTCGCCCATGATGTCCACGGAGTAGGGGGTGATGATGTAGGTGTTGGCGGCGACCTTCTTGATCTTGCCCTCGCCGGCATAGGCAACGCCGGAGAGGAAATCCACCAGGCGGCGGGCGATGTCCTTGTTGGTGGACTCCAGATTCAGCACCACGGTGCGCTTTTCCCGCAGGTGGTCGGCGATCTCGGAGGCGTTCTCAAAGCGCTCGGGCTTTACCAGCACCACCTTCAGCTGGGCGGTGGCGTGGATGTTCACCACCTTGTTGTGCCGGTCCTCGCTCTTGCGCTCCTCCTTGCGGTCCTCAAAGGGCGTCTTTTTGGGCTCGGGCTGCACAAAGGGTTCGTCGTCGTATTCGTCCTCGTCGTCATAGGGGCGAATGACCTTCTTGATCTCGTCCATCAAGCTCATAGTGAAAGCCTCCTGAAAAGAATGATTTAGTGTAATCTCTGGCGCCGAAGATGGCGGTGCCCAGCCGCACCATGTTGCTGCCGGCGCGGATGGCATCGGCAAAATCGCCGCTCATACCCATAGAGATATATTCCAGTTTATTATCATACATTTTTTTGCTTATGTCAACAAAAAGGGAGTACACTTTCTCAAAATATGGGATATTTTCTCCGGAAAAATGCGCTACCGGTGGTATAGTCATCAATCCGCGGCACCGTATATGGGGTAATTGGGCCGCCAGCTCCGCCGCGCCGTACAGTCCGGCGGGGTCGAAGCCGCTCTTGGCCGCCTCGCCGCCGATGTTGACCTCCAGCAGGATATCCTGCACCAGGCCGGCCCGGTCGGCGGCCTTTTCGATCTCCCGCAGCAGCTCCTCGCTGCCCACGGACTGGATCAGGGTCGCCTTGCCCACCACCTGTCTGACCTTGTTGCGCTGCAGGTGGCCGATGAAGTGCAGCGGCACGCCGTCGTAGGCGCCCTCCGGCAGCTTTTTCAGAAGTTCCTGGACGCGGTTTTCGCCCAGGGCGTCGATGCCGGCGGCGATAGCCTCCCGGCACCGGTTGGCGCCGTTCATCTTGCTGGCGCCCACCAGGGTGATGTCGGCGCCGGTGCGGCCCGTTTCCCGGGCGGCCGCGTCGATTTCGGCGCGCAGGCGGGCGATATTTTCAGCGATGGTCATGGAACCACCCTCTTCTTTCACAGAATTATCGGACCACCATGCCGTTTTCCAGGGCCTTGGCGGTGACGATCACCTCGTCGCCGGAGCGGAGGATGGCGGAGCCGGCCGCCTCCCGGGCGGCCTGGACCAGGGTGTAGCCGTCGCCCTGGTAAACCACGGTGACGGGCTTGAATTTGGCGCTGACGCCCACCACGCAGTAGACGCCGGTCTGGCCGTCCGCGTCCAGACGGAGGGCGGTGGTGGGGATCCGGAGCCCGTTGTAGGAATCCAGGATCAGCTCGGCGGCCTGGTGGCGCAGCTGGGTGGTCTGGGCCAGATACTCCTCGCAGGAGAGGACCACGGCCACCCGGCCGTCCTCCTCCCGGCTGAGGGACACCACCCGGACGGGGGCGTCCTGAGTCAGGCCCTTGGCCAGCCGCAGCGTGGCGGTCTGTCCCTCCTTAAGACCCTCGGCGGTCTTGGCGTCGATGGCGGCCGCGTAGTACCAGGTGCTGCCGTAGATCAGCTTGCCCACGTTGCCGTTGTTGCCGCCGGCGGCCACGTGATCCAGGGCGGAGGGGGTGAGACCGGTGAGGAAGTCCACCGTCAGAACGCCCTCGTATCCGTCGCAGACGGAGGAGTAGGTGCCGGAGCGGGGCGCCGCGATGGGCGTCGCGCCGGTGAGGGAGGACCGGAGGGAGGCGATCTGCTCCTTGACGGAGGTGATGTTGGCCTGGATGTCCTCGGCGGACTCGTAGCTGTGGCTGCTCTTGAGGACGGCGGCCTTCAGGGCGGACACGTCCGCGACGGAATAGTCGCCGCCGGAGAGAGTCTGCCGCAGGGTCAGGATGTGGCCGGTGATGGAGCTGTCCAGCCGCAGGGCCGCGTCGGCGTCCAGATAGGAGGTGAGGGCGAACTCCAGCTGCTGGAGCTGCAGCTCCAGGTTGTTGATCTCCGTCACGGTCTCCAGGGCCTTCTCGTTGTCGTAGGCCATGGCGATGGTCTGGTTGTGGCCCACCTTTTCCCCCTCCCGCAGGGAGTGGGTGACGGTGGCGGCGTTGGAGTGGAAGGTCTCCTCCTCCCGCACCAGCCAGCCGGTCATGGGAATGCTGTCCTCGGCGGAGGCCTGATAGGTCAGGGTGGTGGAGAAGGGGTTGGTGTAGTAGCGGTAGATCTGGATGCCGAAATACAGCACCACGGCCGCCAGCACTACGCCGGAGAGGATCTTGAAGGCGGGAGAAGTTTTCATAGGAATACCTCGTCAGTTCTCCTCTGCCTCCGCCAGAGAAACGGGGTGCAGAGGGGCGATGGTGGAGATCGCGTGCTTGTAGACCACCTGCTGCCTGCCTTCGCTGTCCAGAACGACCACGAAGCAGTCAAAGCCGGTGACCACGCCCCGCAGCTGGAAGCCGTTCACCAGGAACACGGTGACCGGCGTCCCCTGTCTGCGGATACGGGTGAGGAAGATCTCCTGCAGGTTGTTGGTCTTTTGCATATCGTCTGCTCCTTTGTGTCTTTGTGCAGGCGATGTGCCGTATCAGAGCCTCGCCCGCCGGGATTAGGATAACCCCTGGGCGGTGAGGATTTCTGTCGCTTTTTGTAGGGCGGCGGGGAAATCGGGGATTTTTTCCCAGTAGATCCAGTGGACGGCCGGGATCCGCCGGAACCAGGTCAGCTGGCGCTTGGCGTACTGCCGGGACCGGAGCTTGACCTCCTCCACGGCCTCCGCCTCGGTGATCTCGCCACGCTCCACGGCCAGGAACTGCTTGTAGCCGATGGCCTGGAGGGCGGTGGCGTCGGGGGACAGGCCGGAGGAGAGCAGCTCCCGGACCTCCTCCAGGAGGCCCCGCTCCACCATGCGGTCCACCCGCTGGTCGATACGGCGGCGCAGATCCTGCCGGTCGGTGAAGTCCAGACCGATGTAGACGGCGTCGTACCGGGGCGGGGTCTCTCTGGTGCGGCGGTCGTGGTCGGTGATGGTCTCGCCCGTCTCCTGCCAGACCTCCAGGGCCCGGATGATGCGCTTTTTGTCCTTCGGGTGGAGCTTTGCGGCGGCGTCGGGATCGATCTGCCGCAGTTCTTCCAGCAGGGCGTGGGGCCCCTCGGCCTCCATCCGCGCCTGCAGGGCCTGCCGGACGGCGCCGCCCTGGCTGCCGGCGGCGAACTCCGTGCCCCGGACCAGGGCGTCCAGCCACAGCCCGGTGCCGCCCACCAGCACGGGCAGCTTGCCCCGGCGGAGGATGTCCTGCACGCAGACGTCGGCCTCGGCGGCGTACCGGGCGGCGGACCAGCTCTCGGACGGATCCGCCACGGCGATCATGTGGTGGGGGACGCCCTCCTGCTCCTCCGCCGTGGGGGCGGCGGTGCCGATGGCCATGCCCCGGTAGATCTGCATGGAGTCCACCGAGACCACCTCGCCGCCGAAGCGCCTGGCGATGGCCGCGCCCATCTTCGTTTTGCCGCTGGCCGTGGGGCCTACGACGCAGACGACCCGGGGGCTCATTTGATCCTCCGCTGCCGGTTGTAGCGCAGAGCAAGCAGCAGGGCCGCGAAGGACAGGACGCTCCCGGCGAGCAGAAAGAGGGGGCTGCCGGTGAACTTCAGGGCGTAGGACAGCTGCAGCCCCAGCCCCGCCAGCAGAAAGAGGACGGCCGGCCAGAGGGGCGGGGAGGACGGTTTTCCGTTGTCGGCGGTTTTCTTCACGTGGGATCTCCCTCCTATGCCCGCTTGAACATTTTCTCGATCTCGTACCGGGTCAGCCTGTATTTAACCGGCCTGCCGTGGGGGCAGTACTGGATCTGGCCGGACTGGACCTTCTCCACCAGGGAGCGCATCTCGGCGGGGCTGGTGTCCATGCCGGCCTTGATGGCGCTCTTGCAGGCCATGGTATGGAGCAGTTCGTCCCGCGCGCCGGCGGGATCGGCCCGGCCCAGGGTCAGCTTGCGGCCCAGCTCCTCCAGGGTGGCGGGGGCGTCCTCGGCGCGGATGTCCGCCGGGACCTCCCGTACCAGCACCGTGCCGCCGCCGAAATCCTCGCAGCCGAAGCCGAACTGCCGCAGCAGCTCCAGGTTGTCCAGCACGGCGCCGTAGGCGTCGCCCTCCAGGGTCACCGCCATGGGCGAGAGCAGGGTCTGGGCCATGAGGGGCTGGGGATCGGCCTTCAGGGCGTCGAACCGGATCCGCTCATGGGCGGCGTGCTTGTCGATGAGCCATACGTCGCCGGAGTCGGATTCGCAGATGATGTAGGTCTTGAGCACCTCGCCGACGATGCGCCAGGGGGCCTCCCGGACCGGCTCCAGGGTCTGCTGGACCGGCTCCGGCTCCGCCGGAGCGGCGGGCGGGGTGATGTGATAGGTGACGTCCCGCCCGTCCTTCCGGATGGTGGCGGTGAAGGGCCTGTCCGGCGCCTCCGCCACGTCCCGGACGTGGAGGAGATCGGAGCCGTCCGGGGCCTTGGGCCGGGCGGTGTAGGAGCCAAGCGGCGACCTGGCGGCGGGGAAGGCGGGCTTTACCGCCGGAGTCTTCTCCCGGTATTGGGCCGCCGTCATGGTCTGATAGAAGGGGTTTTCCTCCTTTTCCGGGGCGGCGGGCCTGTTCTGGGCGTTCAGGGCGTCCAGCACCGTGTAGTACACCGCATCGAACACCGGCTTGTCGGCGGCGAATTTCACCACCGTCTTGGCCGGGTGAACGTTCACGTCCACCATGTGGGCGGGCAGGCGCACGTGGAGGACGCAGCCGGGGAACTTGCCCTTCATGATCTGGTTGCGGTAGGCCTCCTCCAGGGCGGCGGTCAGCAGCTGGGATTTGACGAACCGGCCGTTGACGAAGAAGATCTGCCGGGCCCGGGTGCCGTGGCCGTGGAGGGGGAGGGTGACGAAGCCGTCCGCGCTGACGTCGCCTCCGCCGCCGTGAACGGGCAGCAGATGCAGGGCGAAGTCCCGGCCCAGGGCGGCATAGACGGCGCTCCGGAGCTGGCCGTCGCCGGGGGTGTGGAGCACCTCGGCCCCGTCCCGCAGCAGCTTGAAGGAGACGTCCGGGTGGCTCAGGGCCAGGTGGGTCACGATGCCGGTGACGGCGGCGCCCTCGGCGCTGTCCTTCTTCATGAACTTCAGCCGGGCGGGGGTGTTGTAAAAGAGGTCCCGCACCACCACGGTGGTGCCCTCCGGGCAGCCGGTGGGCCGCACCTCGCCGGGCACGCCGCCGTCCAGATGGAGCATGGCGCCGGCCTCGGCCTCCGCCGTGCGGGAGAAGACGTCCACGCGGCTGACGGCGGCGATGGCGGCCAGGGCTTCGCCCCGAAAGCCGAGGGTGCCGATGGCGGCCAGATCCTCCGCCGAGCGGAGTTTGCTGGTGGCGTGGCGCAGGAAGGCGGTGGGCAGCTGATCGGCCGGGATGCCGCAACCGTTGTCGGTGACCCGGAGATAGGTCATGCCGCCCCGCTCGATCTCCACGGCGACGGCGGAGGCGCCGGCGTCCATGGCGTTCTCCAGCAGCTCCTTGACCACGCTGGCGGGCCGCTCCACCACCTCGCCGGCGGCGATCAGGTCGGCCACGTGCTTGTCCAGTTGTTTGATCTCGGGCATGGAGATCACTCCTTTCTGTGGCGGAGGATGCCGCGCCTCCGGGCGCGGGTGAAAGCTGGAAGCGATGCCGGGCGTTTTACGCGGTCACAGCTTCTGCTTCCATTCGTACAGCAGATTCAGGGCCTCCAGGGGGCTCAGGGTGTCCACCTGGCAGCGGCGCAGGGCGTCGACGACCTCGCTCTCGGCCATGGCGGCGAAGGAGACCTGGTCCTCCTCGGCGGCGGGGGCGGCGGGGCGGCCGGCCTCGGCCTCCAGCTCCCGCAGGATCTCCCGGGCCCGGTCCACCACCCGCTGGGGCAGGCCGGCCAGCTGGGCCACCTCAATGCCGTAGCTGCGGTCGGCCCCGCCGGGGATGATCTTGCGGAGGAAGATGATCTCGTCGCCCCGGGTGCGGACGGCGACGTTGTAATTCCTGACGCCGGGCAGACTATCCTCCAGGGAGGTCAGCTCGTGGTAGTGGGTGGCGAAAAGGGTCTTGGCCCCCAGTTTTTTGGGGTTGGCGCAGTATTCCAGCACCGCCCGGGCGATGGACATGCCGTCGAAGGTGGAGGTGCCCCGGCCGATCTCGTCCAGGATCAGCAGACTGTTGGCGGTGGCGTGGCGGAGGATGTCGCTGACCTCCGTCATCTCCACCATGAAGGTGGACTGGCCGGCGGACAGATCGTCGCTGGCGCCGATGCGGGTGAAGATCCGGTCCACCACCCCCAGCCGGGCGGCCCGGGCCGGCACGAAGGAGCCGATCTGGGCCATCAGCACGATCAGCGCCACCTGGCGCATGTAGGTGGACTTGCCGGCCATGTTGGGGCCGGTGACGATGGCCACCCGGTCCTCGGTGCGGCCCATGTAGGTGTCGTTGGGGACGAAAAGGGTGTCCCGCAGCATCCGCTCCACCACCGGGTGGCGGCCGTCGTGGATCTCGATGACGCCGGACTCGTCCACGGAGGGGCAGCAGTAGTTGTTCTTCACCGCGGCGGCGGCCAGGGAGCAGAGGACGTCGATCTCCGCCACGGCTGCGGCGGACCGCTGGATCCGGGTCACCTGACCGGCCACCTCCAGCCGCAGGTGGGTGAACAGCTCGAACTCCAGGGCGCTGAGCCGGTCGGCGGCGGAGAGGATGTCGCTCTCCAGATCCTTCAGCTCCTGGGTGATGTAGCGCTCGCCGTTGACCAGGGTCTGCTTGCGGATATAGGTATCGGGCACCTGGTCCTTGAAGGAGTTGGATACCTCGATGTAGTAGCCGAAAACCTTGTTGTAGCCGATCCGCAGGGTGCGGATGCCGGTGCGCTCCTTCTCCCGGGCCTCCATTTCGGCGATAATGCCCTTGCCGCCGTGGAGGATGGAGCGGAGCCGGTCCACCTCCGGGTGGAAGCCGTCCCGGATGAATTCTCCCTCCCGTACGGAGAAGGGGGGCTCGTCCATCAGCGTCTGGCCGATGAGGGCCGCCAGGTCGTTGAGGTCGTCCAGCTGCTCATCCAGCTCCCGGAGCTTCCCCTTGGGGAAGGCGGCCAGCTGGGCCTTCACCAGGGGCAGGCGCTCCATGGCGCCGCGGAGGGCCACCAGATCCCGGCCGCCGGCGCTGCCGTAGACGATGCGGCCGATGAGCCGCTCCATGTCGGAGATGCCCTGGAGGGCCAGGATCAGCTCCTCCCGGGCCATGGTGTGATCCACCAGGGCGGACACGGCGTCCAGCCGCCGGTTGATGGCGGTGACGCTCAGCAGGGGCCGCTCCAGCCAGGCGCGCATCATCCGGCCGCCCATGGCGGTCTTCGTCTTGTCCAGCACCCACAGCAGGCTGCCCTTCTTCTCCTTGGAGCGGAGGGTCTCCGTCAGCTCCAGGTTGCGCCGGGCCGTCAGATCCAGCTCCATGAACCGGCCCTGTTCGTAGTAGTCCAGCCGGTCGATGTGGCGCAGGTCGGTCTTCTGGGTCTCGTGGAGATAGCTGAGCAGGGCGCCCAGGGCCGGGATGACGGCGCCGTTGTTCCGGGGCAGGCGGGCCGCCGCGTCCTCGCCGAACTGGGCGCGGACCAGCTTCTCCGCCGCCTCCGCCTGGAAGCGGGCGGCGGGCAGCTTCTCCATGTGGCAGCGGAACTTGTTTTCCAGGGCGTCGTGGAGGGTCTCGTTGAAGAAGGCCTCCTCGTTGAGCACGGCCTCGGCGGGGGAGAAGCGGCCCAGCTCGTTGAGCAGGTGGTTCAGACGGTCGGGCCCGGACCAGGCGGTGGCGTGGGTCTGGCCGGTGGAGATATCGCAGGCGCAGAGGGCGGCGTTGTCCTCGTCCAGGAAGATGCCGGCGCAGAAGTTGGACCGGCCCTCCTCCAGACAGGCGCTGTCGATGACGGTGCCGGGGGTCACCACCCGGATGATGTCCCGCTTCACCAGGCCCTTGGCCAGGGCGGGGTCCTCCGTCTGCTCGCAGATGGCCACCTTGTAGCCCTTGGCGATCAGACGGGCGATGTAGGCGTCGGCGGCGTGGTAGGGGATGCCGCACATGGGGATCTTGTCGTCGAAGGCCTTGGTCTTGTCCTTGTCCCGGGTGGTCAGCGTCAGATCCAGCTCCCGGGAGGCGGTGCGGGCGTCGGCGCCGAACATCTCGTAGAAATCGCCCAGGCGGAAGAACAGGATGGAGTCCTGGTTCTGCTCCTTGATCTCCATATATTGCCGCATCATGGGCGTCAGTTCAGACATGGGTTTTCTCCTTTCAGAGGGGTTAAACAACTGGCGTCAACCTATTTTGGTAATGTTTACACGGGAAAATCCGGCGATATCGGAGGCCTCGGTGTACTCCACCGCCACGCGGTAGAGTCCGTCTCCGATAACGACCTCATAGGTCCGCCCATAGGTGCGGCAGGCCCGGGAGCCGCTTATGCTTGCCTCCAGAAGTGTCATGGTGCCGATCTCTCCCTCCGGCAGACTGTCTTTTTCTATCAGCGCCTGACGCAGACCGACCAGAGTATATCCATTGAACGCGGCGTAGGGATTATCCTGATATTCCAGTTCTTTATACCCCTGGGGGTCGTTGTCGATAATGGTCTCCAACACGGCGCGGGTCTGCTCACCGAGGAAGGCATCCTTCTCTGATTTGCCAAAGAGATCGGACGGAAGCAGATGGAGGGAGCTGAGAAGGACGGACAGAGCAAGGAGAACAGGAAGGGCCAGAACGGCGATCCGGAGCCAGAGGGATTTGGCAAATGTGTAGTCCGATTGCCGGATGCTTTTCAGATCCACCAGAGCCAGGGCCGTCAGGGCGGCGTAAGCGACCAGCCAGCCGTAGCCGGGAAAGAAGTGGATGGTCAACTCGGCGGCACAGACGATGAAAGCGTTGACCACGCGGAAGAAAAACCGGTCTGCCCCCCGCAGAAGAAAGGCAATGATGGCGTAGAAGAGATGCACCACAGGCACAAACGCAGGGAGTACGGCCCACTTCGACTCAAAAAAGTTTCGCAGCTTCTCCATGATAAGTCCTCCCCCTTTGAATAAATATCTTATACGATCTCCCCGAATAAGGCCCAGGTGTTGCTGTCGGTGATCTTCACGTCCTGCCGGGTGCCGAGGACGGACTTGTCCCCGGTGAGATGGACCAGGCGGCCGCCGTCGGTGCGGCCCCGGAGGGGCCAGCGGAGGTCGTCGCTCTCCTCGTCCACCAGGACCCGGACGGTGTCGCCCACGTATCGGGCGTGGATCTCCGCCGAGATGGCGTTCTGGGTGTCGCAGAGCTTGTCGAACCACTTCTGCTTCTCGCTGCGGGGGACGGGGTCGTCCATTTTGGCGGCGGGGGTGCCGGGCCGGGGGGAGAAGATGAAGGTGAACAGGGCGTCGAAGCGGACCTTTTCCACCAGGGCCACCGTCTCCATGGCCTCGGCCTCCGTCTCGCCGGGGAAGCCGATGATCACGTCGCTGGTCAGCACCAGGTCGGGCATGACCTGCCGGGCGTAGTTGATGAGCTCCAGGTATTTTTCCACCGTGTAGGGCCGGTTCATGGCCCGGAGCACCCGGTCGGAGCCGGACTGCACCGGCAGATGGAGCTGGCGGGCCACGTGGCGGCTCCGGGCCATCACGTCAAAGAGCTTGAAGCTGGCGTCCTTGGGCTGGGAGGACATGAAGCGGATCCGGTAGTCGCCGGGGATGGCGTCGATCGCCGTCAGCAGGTCGGCGAAGTCCCACCGCTCCGGCAGGTCCTTGCCGTAGGAGTTGACGTTCTGGCCCAGGAGAGTGATCTCCTTGTACCCGGCCTCCGCCAGCTCCCGGACCTCGGCGAGGATGCGCTCCGGGTCCCGGCTGCGCTCCCGGCCCCGCACGTAGGGGACGATGCAGTAGGAGCAGAAGTTGTTGCAGCCGTACATGATGGAGACCCAGGCCTTGATATTGCCCTCCCGGACCACCGGGATGCCCTCGGCGATCTGGCCCGGCTCGTCGGCCACGCTGAAGACCCGGCGGCGGCCGGCGTAGACCCGGTGCAGCAGCTCCGGGAAGCGCCACAGGGCCTGGGGTCCGAACACCAGATCCACGTGGCGGTAGGACCTGCGGACCCGCTCGGCCACCTCCGGCCGCTGGGCCATGCAGCCGCAAAGGCAGATGATCTGCTCGGGATTGGCCTTTTTGGCGTGGGTCAGGGCTCCCAGACTGCCGTAGACCCGCTGCTCGGCGTGGTCCCGGATGGCGCAGGTGTTCAGCACCACGATGTCGGCGTCCTCGGCCCTGTCGGTGAAGACGCAGCCCATGGCCTCCAGCATGCCCATGATCAGCTGGCTGTCCGCCACGTTCTGCTGGCAGCCGAAGGTGTCCACCAGCGCCCGGGGCGCGGCGGGCCGGGCGGCGTGGATGGCCCGGATCTGCTCCGTATATTCCCGCTGGCGGGCCATCTGCTCGGCCGTCAGCACCACTTGCGTTCTGTCCAAGGGAGACCTCCGTGCGAGGGCGCGGCAAAAAAGTCGCTACCCTTCTATGATAATCAATTTATTATATCACAAACCGCCGGGCGTGACAAGAAAAGTCGGGAAAGAAGCGTTGCAAATTTGGCCGGCTTGGGATATGATAGGAAAAACGTCTTGAGGAGCTTTCTATGCTGTACGCGCTGTACATTCTCATCGCCGGCGCCCTGATCGGAGCGGATCAGGCGCTGAAGTACTGGACGGTGACCCACCTGGCCCTGGGGGAGAGCGCCCGCTTTCTGCCGGGGATCCTGCGGCTGACCCGGCTCCACAACTACGGGGCCGCCTGGTCCAGCTTCAGCGGGAAAACGGCCTTTCTGATCGTTTTCACCGCCGTGCTGCTGCTTGCCGTGCTGTTCCTGCTGGCCCGGAGGATCGTCCGCCACCCCCTGGGCGTGGCGGCCTGCCTGCTGGTCCTGGGCGGCGGCGTCGGCAACATCATCGACCGCATCGCCCACGGATACGTGGTGGATATGTTCGACCTGGAGCTGTTCACCTACCCCATCTTCAACCTGGCCGACTGCTTCGTGGTGATCGGGGCGATCCTGGGGGGCGTCTATTACCTGTTCCTCTACGACAAGACCGACGGGAAGGAGAAGCGCCATGACCCGGACGCTGACGGCCGCAACTGAACACGCCGGGGAGCGGCTGGACAGCTTCCTGGCTGCCGCGCTGTCCATCTCCCGCAGCGCCGCGGCCCGGCTCTGCGAGGAGGGCCGCGTGGCCGCGGGCGGTAAGCTCCTGGCGAAAAACTGCCGTATCGCCGGCGGCGAGGAGCTGACGGTGGAGATCCCGGAGGCGGAGGAGACGGAGGTGGAGGCCCAGGACATCCCCCTGGACGTGGTGTACGAGGACGATGACGTGATCGTGGTGAACAAGCCGGCGGGCCTGGTGGTCCACCCGGCCCCGGGCCACAGGGACGGCACCCTGGTCAACGCCCTGCTCCACCACTGCGGGAGCAGTCTGTCCGGCGTGGGTGGGGAGAAGCGGCCCGGCATCGTCCACCGGATCGACCGGGACACCAGCGGCCTCATCATCGCCGCCAAGAACGACGCGGCCCACCTGGGGCTCTCCGCCCAGCTGGCGGACCACACCCTGGCCCGGACCTACGAGTGTCTGGTGGCGGGAAATCTGAAGGAGGACAGCGGGACCGTGGACGCCCCCATCGGGCGGCATCCCGCCGACCGGAAGAAGATGGCGGTGGTTGCCGGCGGCCGCCGTGCCGTGACCCACTGGGAGGTCATCGGCCGGTACGACGGCGCGACTCACGTCCGCTGTTGGCTGGAGACGGGGCGCACCCATCAGATCCGGGTCCACATGGCCCATATCGGCCACCCCATCCTGGGGGACACGGTGTACGGCGCCAAAAAACCGGTGCCGGGGCTCACGGGCCAATGCCTCCACGCGGTGGGGCTGCGGTTCATCCACCCCCGGACGGGGGAGAGCGTGGAGCTGCGGTGTCCGCTGCCGGAGGAGTTTCAGGCGTATCTGCGGAAGCTGCAAAACCGGAGATAGGACAGATTTTTTCGGAATTCAGCGAGAAAAGTGTTGACAACCGCGGGGACGTAGTATAATATGGTTAACGTTCTCCGCGCGGTTAGCTCAGCTGGTAGAGCACATGCTTGACGTGCATGGGGTCACAGGTTCGAGTCCTGTACCGCGCACCAAAAAAGATCGCACCCCCAACGGGGTGCGATCTTTTTTGGTATACGACCCGGGCTGTGGACCTGCGGCTCTCTTTGCGCGTCGGCGCTGCTTGACGGCATGGGGTCTGCCGCCGAAGCGCCGCCGGCGGCGGAGGGAGCGAGGCGGCAGAAAGGAAGTGTCCCGTTTTTCACGACCGACGGGAGCGAAAAACGGTTGACACGACGCGGACACAGGTTCGAGTCCTGTACCGCGAACCACAAAATTAGCCTCTTTTGTCTGCCGGGACAAGAGAGGATTTTTATTGTTATCAATCGCGGCGTATGATACAATCTCTTCGACCAATCGGAACTAGTGGGGGCAAAACAAATGAGATTGCTGTTCGAAATGGATAAAAAGGATTACGCGCAATGTACGCATATTTTCACGCGTGATTCCGCGCGAAGCATTATTATCAGAGACGGCAGGGTCGCCATGATCCACAGCCTGAAATATGATTATTACAAATTCCCCGGAGGGGGAATAGAAAACGGCGAGGAACCTGTTGAGGCCATGATCCGGGAGACGCAGGAAGAAGCCGGCCTGATCGTTGTTCCGGAGTCGGTCAAGGAATATGGATATGTGCACAGAGTTCAGAAAAGCGACAAAGACCCCACGGAGTGCTTTGTGCAGGATAATTACTATTATCTCTGTGAAGTAATGGATGTCGTGACGCCTCAACGCCTGGACGATTATGAGGCGGAGGAATCCTTCAGGCTGGAGTATGTGGAGCCGCTTACTGCGATCAATAAGAACTGCCATGTGAAGAACAGCCCATATGACCGGCTGATGTTTGAAAGAGAAGCACGGGTGATGGAAGCCCTGATAGCGGATGGACTGCTAAAATGACAGAAGATGTTTTTCGAGCCGTTCGGTGCATGCCTTTGAGGTGATCTTTCTATAGATCCGCCCCGTTTCCGCGCCCTTACCCGCCAAAAATCCTCTTCTGCCCGCCGGGGCGGGGGCCTTCGCTGTACGGGGACGGCGGGCGATCCTCCCCGCGAACGGCGTTTTGTTTGTTGCTTTTTTGCCGTGAGCGTGTATAATGTTATTGTGATTTTCAGACAGGAGTGCAGACCAATGAGCAATAACGCCGTCATCGGCTAACTGAATAGAGGCGCTCGTCCGGCGAGGGGTTGCCCCCTCTGGTTTGTCGCGCCGTTTTCAAGTAACTTCTGATAGTGGGAGCCGCAGGATGCAGCCACGACGGGAGCTGCTTCGCTGCGGAATTTTTATGCCCGCTTTACGAAACGAGCGCTTGCCGGGTCACCGCCGATCATACCCGAGATCCTGGCACAGAGGATATGCCTTTGAGGCCGCAAAAGGGTCGTGCGGCATCTCACGGAGGACCTGCACGTATACAAAATGACAGTTTGAATCAGTGTTTATGGAGGAAAACAGTATGGATAAGAAAACCGTTATGGAAAACCTGGCCCGGGCGCTGAATGAAAAGGACGTATTCAACGGGGCCTGGCTCTACGCCGAAAAGGGCGAGATCGTAAGCAAGGGCGCTCTCGGCTTCCGGGATCCCGGGAACACGCTGCCCATCACGGAGGACACGATCTTCCAGCTGGCTTCCGTCAGCAAGACGTTTACGGCTGCGGCGGTCATGCTGGTGATGCGGCAGGGCAAGCTGGGTCTCGAGGACAAGATCACGAAATACTTCCCGGAGCTGACGGCGTACGAGGGCGTGACGATCCGGCACCTGCTGACCCACACCGGCGGCGTGCCCGATTACTTCGACGACGCGGACTGGTTCATCAACATCTGGGAGGAGGAAAAGCGCGTTCCGGGCAACGACGAGATCCCGCGCTTCCTTCTGGAAACCAAGGCAAAGCCCTCCTTCGCCCCCGGCGAGGGATTGGAATACTCCAACACCGGCTTCAACCTGCTGGCGCTGCTGGTGGAGCGGCTCTCCGGCGTCCCCTATGAGGAGTTCCTGCAGAAGAACATCTTCGAGCCCGCCGGCATGACCTCCACCCGCTGCTGCCATATCCGCCGGGACGGCGTGCCCTTTGAGAACTACGCCCGAGCGACGGTGTTCGAGGACGGTAAATGGGTGGCCGACGTGGACTCCGCCGAGGACGGCGACGTGGTCGCCTTCGACGGGCTCAACGGCGACGACTACGTGTATACCAACATCTTCGACATGCTCCGCTGGGACCGGGCGCTGCGGGAGGGCAAGGTGCTCACCCCGGAGGAGCAGAAGCTGATGTACACGCCGGTCCTGCTCAACAGCGGCAAGCCCTACGCCGACGAGGACGGGGATGGCTACGGCTTCGGATGGGGCGTCAGCTCCCGGGAGGGGCT
>JAEEGL013257344.1_pt1 | contig 19686 bp, 14 predicted proteins | sample 9134231 | NCBI WGS metagenome assembly JAEEGL01 (sample SAMN16246548, study PRJNA631951) | gut metagenome | biome: gut microbiome; feature: rumen; material: fiber-attached | host: Bos | place: Iran: Karaj | collected 2018-10 | reverse complement strand
TTCAACCCCAAAAAGGGACTGCGCGTACAATCCCTTAATAATTTGTCAAATAACCACGGACTCTTCATCAAGCGCTCGGTTTTTGAGCAAATGCACATTGTCTCCGTCAAGCACGAGCAGACGGTAAACAAAAATATCCACTTCCTCACCGACCTCAACGGACGGCTCGTCCAACGTTCTTTTTGCAATAAAAGTATTATTTTTGTATTTTACGGTTACTTCAAAATTGCTGCCTCTGAAATCCACACTCTGCACAATGCCCTCGGCAATGGTAACTGTATATTTCTTTTTCTCGCCTTTTTTTGTAAGTTTCAGAAATTCGGGACGGAGTATAACATTTGTTGTACCTTCAATCGTATCGAATGATTTAAAGTCGTGGTAATTCTCCACAAAGAAAGTCTGTCCGAAAAACTGTGCCGTGAATGATGTCTGCGGATCTCTGTATATTTCAACGGGTGTGCCTTTTTGCTCGACACGTCCCTGATTTGTTATGATTATCTCGTCGGCAACTTCAACGGCTTCGTCCTGATCGTGTGTAACAAATATACTTGTAATTCCCAATTTTTCTATCATACTTTTTAACCAGCTTCTCAACTCCTGCCTTACCTTTGCATCAATGGCTGCAAAAGGCTCGTCAAGCAAAAGCAGATGGGGGTTTGGGGCAAGAGCCCTTGCAAATGCCACTCTCTGACGCTGACCGCCCGAAAGTTGGCTCGGATATCGTTTATCAAGGCCGTCAAGGCCGATAAGCGAAACCAATTCTTTTACCCTTGCATCTATTTTTGCATTGTCCCATTTCTGCACGCGCAAACCGAAAGCAATATTTTCATATACAGTCATATATCTGAAAAGTGCATAATTCTGGAACACAAAACCAATGCCTCGCTTGCTTGCGTGTATATCATTCACAACTTGGCCGTCGATTATTATTTCTCCGTCGTCGGGGTTCTCAAGGCCTGCTATCATACGAAGAATTGTTGTTTTTCCGCTGCCCGACGGCCCCAAAAGTGCCACAAGCTTGCCCTTTTCAATGCCAAAGCTGACATTTCTTGAAGCGTGATAATCGCCGTAATATTTATTTATATTTTTAAGTTCAACATAGCTTTTTACTTCTTCGCTCATTTATTATTCCTCTTCTTTCTTACCCTTATATTCTATCACACTTCGTATTATCAGCAGTATTATCGCCATTACCACCAGTACCGAGGAAACCGCAAAAGCAGGCATATACTGAAATTCGTTAAAAAGTATCTCAACATGGAGCGGCAGGGTATTTGTTTTGCCCCTTAAATGTCCGGAAAGGACAGATACCGCACCGAACTCGCCCATTGCACGCGTTGCGCAAAGCACAACACCGTAGAGGAATGCCCATTTTATATGCGGAAAAGTAACTTTCCAAAAAATAGTCCGGCCGTTCGCTCCCATAAGTGCCGCAGCTTCTTCCTCGTCCGTGCCCTGTGATTCAAGCACGGGGATAAGTTCACGCGATACAAATGGAAAGGTAACAAAAATAGTTGCAAGCACGATGCCCGGCACGGCAAACACAACTTTTATATCATATTTTTCAAGCAGGGGATAAAGTATGCTCTGTCTGCCGAATGTAAGTACATATATAAGACCTGCGATTATCGGTGATACCGTGACCGGCAGGTCGATAAGTGTTGTAAGGATCTTCTTGCCTTTAAATCGGAACTTTGTTATTGACCATGCGGCAAAAACACCGAAAATCGTGTTTATAAACACCGCAAAGAATGTTGCCTCGATCGTCAGCAATGCGGCTTTTACGGTATATTCATCAGTTACCGCCTGCAAATACTGATCGACACCTTTTTTAAAAGCCTCGGTAACTACTACAAAAAGCGGAAGCACCAAGAAAAAGAAAAGGAAGATGACCGATATTGTTATCAAAAGGTACTTTACAAATTTTGATTCGTTTTTTTCGGTCATATCATCACCTTCTTCCTTGTATCATTGCAGAGTTTCTTGCTTGAAAAAAGCTCACAAGAAACAGTATCAAAAACGAGAATATAAGCATAACAAGTGCTATTGCCGTTGCGGATGCATAATCGTATTCCTGCAATTTTGACATTATTATAAGTGGTGCTATCTCTGTTTCAAAAGGCTGATTGCCTGCAATAAAAACAACGCTGCCGTATTCGCCTATGCATCTGCCGACAGCAAGGCCAAAACCCGTTATTGCAGCAGGCCATATTTCCGGGAAAATAACTCTGCGGAAAATTGTAAATCTGTCAGCCCCCATAACGCCTGCCGCTTCCTCATAAGAGGGGTCGAGTTTTTCAAGTACGGGCTGAACTGTTCTTACAACAAAGGGGATGCCGATAAAAACAAGTGCTATCGTAATACCGACACGGGTATAGGCAAGTTTTATGCCGAATTTTGCAAAAAAACTGCCGACAAGACCGTTATTTGATGTAAGAGTGGTAAGCGAAATGCCTGCGACCGCAGTTGGCAGTGCAAAAGGCAGTTCTATCATACCGTCCATCAGTCTTTTAAAGGGAAAATCGTACCTTACAAGCACCCATGCAAGAATAATGCCCATAAAGGTGTTTATTATCGAGGCGATGAACGCCGTAAGGAAACTTACTTCAAAACTCGCAAGCACCCTCGGTTTGGTTATTGTTTCTATAACTTCGGGAAAACTCATTCCGGCAGTAAAAATAACCAGTGTTGCAAGCGGTATAAGCACCACAAAGCTAAGTATCGTAAGGGTTATACCCAAGGAGAGTCCGAAACCGGGTATAACTCTGTCATTTTTTGTTTTTCTTTTTTTGGTTTTCATCGGAACTCTCCTCTAAAATTTAGTTTTCGTAGATCTGGTCGAAAATGCCGCCGTCTGCAAAGTGCTTTTCGTGAGCCTCGTTCCAACCGCCGAAGTCTTCGATAGTTACAAGATCCACATCAAGATCGAAAACATCTTCATATTCTTTCAGAATATCGGGGTTAGAGGGACGGTAGAAATTATCGCCGGCTATTCTCTGCGCTTCGTCGGAATAGAGATAGTTAAGATATTCCGTTGCAGCCTCTCTTGTGCCGCGTTTATCAACTACCTTGTCAACAACTGCAACCGACGGCTGTGCAAGTATGCTTAAACTGGGAACTATTATCTCATAATCATCGGGATAGTCCTTTATAGATAAAAATGCTTCGTTTTCCCATGCAATAAGCACATCTCCCTGACCGTTTTCAACAAAAGATGTTGTTGCTCCTCTTGCACCCGAATCAAGCACAAGCACATTTTTGTAAATTTTCTTGACAAATTCTTTTATCTGCTCTTCATCTTCGCTGATGTTCTTTTTTGCATAAGACCATGCCGCCAGGTAATTCCAGCAAGCACCGCCCGATGTTTTCGGGTTGGGCGTGATAACACCTACGCCCTCTTTTGCAAGATCATCCCAGTCCTTTATATTCTTGGGATTGCCTTTTCTTACAAGAAAAACGATCGTGGAAGTATAAGGTGAACTTTCAAGCGGGAATTCGTCAAGCCAACCCTCGTCTATAAGGCCTGCATTCTGCACCGCATTTACATCGTATTCAAGTGCCAGCGTAACAACATCCGCTTCCAGGCCGTTTGCTACCTCAAGTGCCTGCTTGCCCGAACCGCCGTGTGACTGTGTTATCTCAACATTGCCGCCGGTCGTTTCTTTCCAGTGTTCCTTGAAAAGCTCGTTATATGCAGCATATAACTCTCTTGTGGGGTCATATGAAACATTGGTAAGGCTGACATCTTTGCTTTCTTCAACAGCAGCACTGCCGTTTGTTGCCGCCTGCGTCGAAACCTCACCATTTCCGCCGCAGCCTGTTAACGCTCCCGCCGCAAACACCGCAGTAAACCATAAACTTATAAATCTTCTTTTCATAATGAATTCTCCTTTTATTTTTGATTTGTTTTTTGCCATATAATCATTCGTCGAATAATGATTAAAAATGATTATAGCGTTTGATTTTCAAAAAGTAAATAGGAATATTTTTTATTTATTTTCCACCGGAAAAAATTAAAAAAATTTTCACACAAAAAAACTGTCCGATATCAATTGACCCGAACAGTTTTCATATATTGATCTATATAATCAATGCTCTCTTGCAGATGTGTTCCCGTCCTTACCGGCATTATCTTTATATATGCCAAGTTTCATTCTTGTTTTTATAGTGTTTAATTCGTCTTCCGTTAATCTTATTGTTAATTGCTTATCTCTGTATCTTGCCATAAAAAGTTTTCCTTTCCTATATAATTGTAAAGTTTTCGTGAGAAAGGCGGTTTAAGTATTGACATACCCAAACAGCCTTTGATAAAATAATTTAGGTGATTCGAAAATATAATAACAGCTTATACTATTTTATATTAAGGAGAGGCATACTATGGATTTTTTTGATTTTTCCGACGGCGGGAATATGGGATTTGGCAGCGTTAAGAACGTCCTGCATTTTACAGACGAAGAGTTGTTTGAGAAGCTGTCGCACATAAAGGTAAGTTTTGGTATACCGATAATGGGTGATATTTACGGAACACCTGCGGTTATGTACAAAAATGTCACCCCGTTTTACGATATATTTGCACGGGTACATAAAGACAAAATAATTATGGGAAAAATCGGGAGTGATGGGGTATCAAGCATAGAAACTGCGGCAATGATGGAAGCCGATGTTATGCTCGAACACAAGGATGCAGATACCTCAAAAGCGGACAGAGCGGTAGATGAATTGTTAAAAGTCATAAAAAAAATTGAAAATAACGAATCTGTTTCCGTTTCCGAGGAGGCTATGCCGGCAAGAACATCGACAGGCGAACCCATTGCCCTTTATATGGAACAGAAAATATTTACAATAAGCCCGAAATTCGATGTTTTTGACAGCGACAAAAATACCGTTTACCACATTGACGGAGATATTACCGGACATTTCTTTTCAATTCAGCGGGACGGCATTGAAGTATTAAAACTTAAAAAGAAGATAGGAAAACTTTTATCCGAGTACATAATAGAAAAGGATGGCCAAGAAATAGCAAGTCTTAAAAAGAAATTCAGGATAGTCAATCCCGAAGTGAGCGGAACGGTCTTTTATGAGGAGTTGAATATTCGCGGTGATATATTGGGTTTTGATTATGATATAATACTTGGAGAACGAACGATCGCCCATATTGATTCGGACAGTTCAAAATGGGTGGCAGATGCTTATCGCATAAGCATTAAAGATGAAAGTTTGCAGGATATAATTATTGCTCTCGCCCTGATATGTGACAATGTCTGTGATCAGGATGAAATATACCGGCATCGTTAAGAGGGTGTCGCATTAAGCTCCACCCTCTGGCAAAAAACAGGTTTTTTGCCAATTAGCAGACTTGTCTGCGTGCCTTGCTTCGCTGCGACACTTGCAAGTCTGTAAGGTTCGCGGACTTTGTCCGCTCCTCGCACGGGCAAAGCCCGCACTGCGGATTTAAGCCTGCGGCGCCAAGATTACTATAATAAAAAAATTTTATTTTACAGAAAATATACAATATAAGGGACTGAACCATTGAATATTATCATATTCTTAATGCGACAGCCCCTTTTTATATACAGATATAAACGGATGATTCAAAAATGTCACCGTTTACATTGAATTTTGCATCGCCGCCGTGCTTTTTTGCAATAGCGGTTATCGAATTTATCCCGGTGCCTATTTCGTTTCGCTTGCTTGAAATAAATCCGCCGTTTTCTATGTGTATATTGCCGTCGCAGTTATTATCCATAGCGATATAGAGAATACCCGCTTTTATATATGAACAAAGTTTTATAAAACGGCCTTGACTTTCGGTGCGGCAGCACGCTTCCACAGCATTTTCAAGCAGATTGCCGAAAACCATGCAAAGCTGTGATTCGGTAAGGCCTGACCCTTTTGATATTTCGGGCGGTATTTCAAGACTTATATCATATTTTATATTATTATCCTCCGCAGCTTTTGCGTAATATGTTATTATCGCATTAAGCGCATCATTGCGGCAGTACACTTTTACATTGTCCTGCGGGATGGCTTTTATAAGTTTTTCAATATATGCTTTTGCCTTGCCATACTCTTTTTCGTCAATAAAACCGTCAAGAACTATGTACTGATGTTTCAGATCATGCCGTTGGCGTTTAAGTTCTTCTGCGGTATCTATCAGCATTCTTCCGCTTTCGTACTGTGCGGTCATCTGTTTTTCCATTATTGCCATGTTTTCGGCAAGACGGCGGTTTTCCGTTCTTAACATTACTATATTGCGAAGGTCTATACCCGTCAGATATTCGTTCATCACAAGAAAAACAAGTACACCTATCTGGAAAAACAGGGTATTATAACTTAAAAAGTTAAGGCTGTAATTTATAAGTTCCATCATAACGAAAAACGTCATTGCAACATAGGCTGCGGAAAACTTTTTCATATTTTTATCTTTTGTGCCCCTTATGCAGACGATCGTACACATTGCAATAAAATTCACCAGCATAAGATAATGGAAGAAAAACATACTTTTGTGAAAAGGCAGTCTGCCCGAAAGCTGTAATATCACCGCTGCCAATACAGAAACGGCGGTAACGGCGGTAAGTGCATCAAGCACCTTGCTTTTTTTATCCTGTATGCAGCGCGTAAACATAAGTATCGGCAAAGATGTCACAAACATACCCATAAACGTACCGATATAAAGCAAATACGGTCTTTGAACAATAAGCACGGTAAAATTGCACTCACAAAGGCTCCATAAGCCGAAACTTATACCAAACAAGCCAAGCCACATTAAAGAACTTGCCTTTATTTCCGACGGCAAAAGCGCAATATACATTATTATCAGGAATGCCCCTATAAATATTTGCAGTATGGACAGCACAAACGGCACGGACATCTTAAAAAACAGATAGCGCATAAGGTCGCTTCCCTCGCCGTAAAGAGGCGGTGACAGACTTAAATTATCTCTGTCATAGGGAAACTCATAAATGAATTCTATATGCGTCACCTTTTCGGCAGTCGGGATATTGATAAGACACACCTGCGTGGGCGGGTCTTTCAATATATCGGGGTAAGTGCCCTTTTGCCCGTAGCTGTATATTTCCGCATTATCCGCCGTTATGCGCAAAGGAGCGTAAACGGTTTTGATATACATCATATCATTCGACGATATGACAAAATCGTTGTACAGATGTATCTTTGCGCCCTTTTCAACATTTTTAAGTGTATACGGAAGAGATATCTTTTCTCCCTTTATATCCGTTCCTTCCACATCCATATACATTTCCGAAGCAGAGGATATGTTGCGGATATAATGCGGAGCGATATTTTTTGATATAAGTACGCCGAACAAAACAAAGAAAACTATAAAAAATATTTTTAACAGATGCTTTTGCATATATCTCACCTGTTTCTCATTAAAGAAAATACATATTCGTTGAAACTATCGCGTATCTGCGGAAATTCGCGCTGTTTTATAGGCACTTTTTCGCCGCCTTTCATTTCAAAAACATATATACTTCGGTCAATATTTTCAACGTGGTCAAAGTTTACAATATAAGATTTGTGGCAGCGAAAAAAATTTGTGCCGCAAAGTTCTGCGCTCAAACTGTCAAGCGTGCCCGTTTTATGCAGCATTTCGCCGTTTGAAAGATGGATGTATACCGTATGATTTTTTTGTTCCGCAAAAACAATATCTTCGGTGTTTATAAGTCCCATATTTTTCCCAAGCGAAACGCAGCGGCGTTTTGTGGTCATGCGTCTTGAGTTTGCTCTTTCAAGCACTTCAATTACGGCATTCGGACTTACGGGCTTTTCAAGATACCTTTCCACATTAAGACGATAGCCGTCTATCGCATGGTCTACGCTTGTGGTACAAAATGAAATATAAACATCCCTGTCTTTTTTGCGTATGATCTCGACCGCTTCTACCCCTGTTATTTCGGGCATATAAATATCCATAAAAATAAGATCGTATTTTTGGGCTTCAAAGGTTTGTATAAATTCCGATGCATTTCTGAAAACAAATATATTCATTTCAAAATCGGTATGTTCAAGTATGTATTCAAGCCTTTGAAGCTCCAAATCTTCATCTTCACATATAGCGACATTCAACCGCAAAGATTGATGCGGACAATCGCGCAGCGATTGGCTTTCGGCTTTGCCGAAAGTTGTGACATTCAACCGCAAAGATTGATGCGGACAATCGCGCAGCGATTGGCTTTCGGCTTTGCCGAAAGTTGTGACCTCTGGCGAAGGCATAAACTTCATCCCCCTTCACACATTTATTCAAAGACACGTTTTCTTTGTGCCTGTTCAAGAAAAGCGGCATAATCGGCGGCAAACTGCGCCAGCTGCAAACCTGCCGTCATTTCATTATTGCCGTCGTGCTTTGCTACGGCAGCAACCAGTGCATTATCATCGGTGATGCCGTTTTCGATAAGGTTTGCTATAAGCATATCCTCATCACTTATTTGTTTTATTCTGCTGCCTATTTTCAGCACTATACCGTCTGTTTTATCAATGTTTACATCTTTTTTCCATTTCATGGGTCTATCTCCTTTCAAACCCGCTCTCCGCCGCCCCCCGATGTATCAAGCCAAACTGTAAGGCTTTTCTTTCGGCTTCCGCACGGTTTTTCGCTCCGAGTTTCTGATAGATGTTTTTATTGTGTTTTTTCAATCCGTTATAGGTTATACCGCACTTTTCACATATCTCATCGGTACTCAGTCCCGAACAAAGCATTGAAAGTATCTGCGTTTCTCTTGATGTAAGCGTTATATCCGTTTTTTCGATATATTTCATATAGTCGGGATAGAAATTAGCTGTTTTTTCTGTTTCGTTTATCACTTTTTCCATGAAAGCCGCCGATATCTCATCGGTCTGTATTTTGGTAAGAAGCGGCAGCACAGCCTGTCCCTCCAGCGATATTACCCGTACAAAGCTGTATTCTTCGGCTTTTTTTAACGCTTTTACAAGGTTATCGTGCCAATGTTCGTCATTCAAGCGATAAAGTATAACAGCAGTGAGCAAGCAGTTTTCTATCTGCATGAAGTACCTGTTATATTTTTCAAAATACCCCGAGAGAAAAAAAGCAAGATCCGCAGCTTCCCGCAATCTGTTTTCGGCAATAAGACAGCGCAGTTTTATAATACTTCTGTATCTGTTCAAGGAACAAAAACTGTTTCTTTCTTCCGGAATTTTTTCGATAAAGCTCTTTCTGCTTTCGTCATTGCCCGCAAAAAGTCCGAGCCATACATCAAAAGCTTCCATATTCGGCAGCAAAAACTCCGCATCCGAACTTATGACCGCTCTTTTGAAAGTTTCATATACACGCCTTGCACTTGGAAGCTGCCCTTCCGAAATGTGCTGTCTTGCCTGTATACCCACCGCAGCAAAGCCTATCTCTATCCTGCCGCCGTGCATTGCGGCTTCATATCCGCCTACACAGCGTGTCATAACTTCGTATGGCTGCATACTGCATTTTTCAAAACCGCTTTCGGCAAGTGAGATATTGACAAGGCCTTTCCCGTAAGTGCCGAGTATCATTTCAAGCGGTTTTTGCATAAACTTCGCTATCTGGGTATCATTAAGCGACCAGTCGCAAAAATCAAGTCCGCCGTTCATAATTGACGGTACGTTGCTTGTTACCGAAAACTCGGGCAGAATGATCTCGCCGCTTGTCATAAGAGTAAAAGTGTTTTTCATTATACGCAGTATGCCCTTTGTACCCTTATGCGGCAAAGCAATGTCCAGATAGGCAAGCCGCGACCTCGCCTCACGCTTTTTTTCGCGTGAAATATACGGATCATTACGGTATTCTTCAAGTTTACGATACCATTCTTCGGACTTTTCGGGATCGAGCATAATATCATAAAGCATACTCATGCCCGCCATAAGAACGGGACTGTCTCCGATCTCATCTTCGGGAAGTCCGAAATAATAATCCTTCAATTCAAAATACTGTCCCGAACCCGGATGCTGTTCGGCATTTTTTATCAAAAGCCTTTTTATGCTTTGTATGTTGCCCGAGCGGCGATAATATTCAAGCGCTTTTGCAATTTTTCCTTTGGTCTCGTAAAAAAGTGCGCCTCGGTTAAGATTTTCATTTACTTCGCTTTTGCTGTATGTCATATCCTGCTTCCAGCAAAAAAAGCCCCGTATCTCAGTTCGCAGGCTGTAATTTCCGTTTGTTTTAAACAGGAGATGCCTTGTATTATTTATACAGTATTCGATTACCTGTTTTACATTTGAATTTCCTGTTATAAAAGCTGCCATTTCTTCCGAAAACTCGTCATATTGGCAGACAGAAAGTGCAAAACGCCTGAAATCCGCGTCAAGCTCGTTATAAAGAGTGTTATCCCACAAACGATACATATCATACCACGCAGCTTCCACAAGAGCGGGTGAAAACGGTTCTCCGTTTGCCATGCGGTTTGTATAGCTTAAAAGGGCATAGGGATAACCGCGTGAGATCCTTGCGGCTTCGGCGATGATATCGGGCTCGGCAGATACACCGCGTTCCTTGAAAAAGAGAGCTGTTTCTGTTTCGTTCAGCATAAAATCACGCTCGTTTATTCGTACAAAATCAAGATCCATTTCCTCTGCCGAAAGATACGGCGGAAAGTCCCCTCTTGTCAGTATAAGCGTTTGTATGCCCGTCTGCCTGACCAGACCTTTTATATATGTATACGCATTTTCATCCCTGAGACGATGCGCATTTTCTATTACGACCACACTTTGTCTTATTTCGTTATAAGGCGGCATTTCGGACAATCTGCCCGATGCACAGTCAAGTGTAAGTACCTTTTTCCTTCGGTAAAAATATTTTACCGCCGCTGTTTTGCCGTATCCAAGCGGCGCAGACATAACAACGGGGTCAAAGGCGGTCTCCGCTTTTTTCAATTTATCGTAAACACGGGCTGTCCGTATATAATTCACGTTAATACCCTCCCTATTTTCGTCTTTATCATATTAGCATATTTCAAAATAAATGTATAGTACCCCTGAGGGTAGTTTAGGCGTTTTTTTGCTAAAAAAGCGACTTTATTGCTTGTCAACTGTCAATTTCGCACTTTTATGTTACGAAATTGACAGTTTACACAAATAATAAAGTGTGTTATTGTAAAAAAGAAGGGAAACTTCATTATTAACAACATAACAAAATCAACAAGAAAAAAACAAGAAAGAAGGCAAATAAAAATGAAAAGATTTTTAGCATTAAGTTTAAGCGCACTCATGCTTTGCGGAGCATTAACAGCTTGCGGCGGCAGCACTGAAACAGAAGCACCCGCACCTGCGGAAACATCTGCTCCCGCAGCCGACACAGCTGCTCCTGCAGCCGATACAGCTGCTCCCGCTGCCGATACAGCAAGCACAGAAGGCCCCAAGGCTTCGGGCGAAGGCTTCACATTCGCTGACCTTCAGGACAATTACGCTTTACTTTCAGACCTTTATGACGAAGTTGAGGCTGCTTATATGGATAACTCCATTGCACAGTCCGACGAAGTAGAGGCTAACCTTACAGAAGCAAAGGATCTTATTGACCAGATGGGCGAACTTACAGAAGCAGATTTTGCTGATGAAAAGGATCTTCTTGAAATGAACGATGCTATCTACAATATGTGCGAGGCACTTGGAGCTATCGTTGACAAAATGGAAGCAGCTCCTGCTGAAGAAGCTCCCGCTGCTGAAAGCATCACATTCGAGGATCTTCAGGATGCGTATGTTGAGCTTGTAGATGATTACAACACTATCAAGAATGCTGCAGAATCGGGTGCGGTTACACTTGACGACGAGCAGACAGCTGCTATGAACGAAGCTGCCGACCTTATCAACGAGCTTGGCGACCTTAACGAAGCTGATTTTACATCACAGGAAGATATCGACACTATAGGTGCTTCTATCGTTTCTATAGACGACAGTCTTGCAACTATTGCAGCAAGCCTTTCATAATTCAAGTTTGAAAATTCTCTGCAGCGCCTAATATGCAGAAGGATTTCATGATAGAGAGCCGTTTGTCCTTTGGGCAGGCGGCTTTCCCCTTTTTATGCAAAAAGCACTGTCCACATGAACAGTGCTTTTTTTTCAGATCAGTCTTGTTTTCAGTAAGTTACCGTTTCGGTAGTATAGGTGTTATTGTATATATCCGTCAGATTGTAATAGAACAGAGTATCGTTTTCTCCTATATCCTCATAGCTTACCGTTAATTCTCCGTTATATGTTATTGCCTCCCCGAATGAATAAACCCCCGCAAATTCGCCGTTGTAATCATAAAAGTCACACGAAAAATCCATCACATCACCGTCATTGAATTGTTTAAGGCCTTTTTGCGGTGCGGCAAGCGCGTTTTCCTCCTGTGCCCTGCGATAACCCGTAACACAGCCTTCCGGATGCTCCGAATCCCAATAGATCATTATTTCTATTTCTTCCGCATCATTGAGCGTTGCGGGAACATAGCCGTAGTTTACATATTTATCGCCGTCTTCCAGATAATATTCCGTGTAAAACGGGACGGTCTGTCCGTTCAATGCCACCCAAGTATTATCAAAATCAACTATCAGATCCCCGTCATCATCAAAACTGTACATACTGTCCTGTCCGAGGTCTATATAACCCTCGCCGTCATCTATAAGCACTTGCAGGCTTATGTCGTTAATGTTCTCCCAGTCTTCGTCACTCATAGAAAGGGCATAATGTCCGTCCTTTTCAAATATTTCAAGCTCGTCATATTCACTGAGTTCAAAATCGTCATCAAAATATTCCTCGCTCTCATTTTCGTTGTACCACGAAGCATTATGCAGGTTTTCGAGGAAGTCCGCCGCCGCTGTCGAAGAATAATTTTCGTTTTGACTGTTGTTTGCAGCCACCTGTCCGCCTGTCATTATGGTAAGAAACTTATCAAAAAACGGCTCACATTCACTAAACCCGTATATTTCCATATCTTCCGCCGTTTCTTCATAGTATTCGGGGCCTATATAGGGGAAATACATAGCAAGTCCGTTCGCCCCGTAGGTGGAGCTGTTTGAATATTTTACCGCACTTGAGACCGCATCTATAACCTCCTGCTTGCCCTCTATGCCGTCAAGCCTTGTAACATAGGATAAAATATCTATCTGTTCAAAACCGCCGTCGCCAAAATCTTTTGCATTGGCTCTTGCGTTTGATATACTGCCGTAAAGCTCGTTTATGTTTTCTGCCGAGTTATTCATATACTTGCTCAAAGTCTGATAAGTATACGGTATTTCCGACAGATCGGTCACGGAAAGCGTGTTTGTATCCCAGAAGCTCGAATCCGGACCCTCAATATAATCGTCAACTATTATCTTGCCGAGTTCTACCGAGTCTATGACCGTGTTTCCCGAAAGACTGCTTACCCAGTTTGTATAGAACCAGCCCGTGCCCGGTTCCGTTTCTTCCGAAGCCACAAGGTAGTCCGCATAGGGTTCAAGCATATACGCCGTTTCAAGTGTACCCATAAGGCAGGCATCAAACCCCACTATATCAAATTTAACACCGCTTTCTTCAAGTGCCTTGCCTATCTCCGAAAGCTCAAGCATTTCCTCGCCGTGGTATTCATCCACACCGAAGCCAAGCATCGAGCCGCCGCCGTGGTTCCAGAAAACCAGTATGTTTCTGTCGGCGGGATAGCATTTTGCCGACCATTTTATAAACTCCGAAAGTGTGTCGGGCTCTACCATAGAAGTATTGCCCATATCTTCCATAAGGCTTATTTTCCCGTTCTGTATAACATGGCGCTGTGTTGCGCCGCTTTTTATATACGGATTATGCCATGTCTTTGTACCGCCCGTCTGCAAAGTAATGTTTATGCCCGAAGTATCGGCGGCAAGTATCTCGTCAATATCTTTTGATGCGCTGCCGTCCTCACTTTCAAGGTCGGAGCCTATCATATATATCATCAGAGTTGTTTCCGCCCTGTCACCGCTCAGATCGGTATAATTTTCGCGCTTGTCCTCAACAGTTATCTCATTGTGCATAAATGTCGGCTCACCTTCTCCCGACATTATCCCGATGACAAGTAAAAATATCACTGCCAATATCACCAGTGTCAGGCAGCCGCAGCCGCACCCTATCAGACAGCCTTTATTTGATTTTTTTTGTTCCATAATATAATCCCCTCCAACACATAACTTTAAAAAAAGGGGCATATTTCAGCCCCTTAAAATTATGCAGCTAAATATTTAAGTATTGCCGTAGCATCTGCTTTTGTTATTTTTTTGTCGTTGTCCAAATCGGTGGTATAGCTTGCAAAATTGCCGTATGCAAAACCGATTTTCTGTGCCGATATTGCATCGAGTATATCCGTCTTGCCGTCAAGGTTTGAATCGCCCTTGTAATACTCCTTTGAAGAAGTATCTCCATAGAAGCTGCCATTTCCGCCATTTGTCTCTATGCCTGTATATTTGCCGCCGCTTGTTGATGCCGTATCTTTTATTGCAATATATCCTGCCATTGCACCGGTAAAAGCATCGCTTATATTAGTATTATATGCAGTCAGACCGCAATGGGCACAAAAACAATCCTTTATTGTTGTACCTTTCCATGCGCCGCCGACAATACCGCCCGCATTGTCCTGTGCATACATAACATTGTATGCCGAATAACAGTCGCTTACAGTACCGCCCGTTGTCAGATCGCTGCCGCCGCCTGCTATTGCACCCGCGCCTTTGCTTGCCGTAAAGTAGGAATTTATCACACCCACATTTTTGACCGTACCGCCCGAAAGACAGCCGAACAAGCCCGCAAAGAACGGTTCATCGCAGTACAGACCGCTGATATAGTGTCCCTGACCGTCAAAAGTATTTTTATAGAATACTCCTGTGGTATGTCCCGTAGCGTTTCCTATCGGTGTCCATTTACGCACATTTTGGGAGGTCGATATGATCTTGCCGCTGTTTACAACAATATCCGCTGCAAGTCTGCCGTCTATATTGCCGCTTTGTTTATTGATATAATCGGCATACCAATAAAGCTGACCCATATTAGCTATTTCGTAAGCACCGTTTTTATAGACAGCAGGCTGATAGTTTCCGTTTGCGTCAAGACCGTTTTCGTCATAGCCGTCGGAATTTGTGGTTTGCTGCGACACTTCGGCTGTTGTACTCTCGGTGGAAGTTTCCACAGCCGAATTTATATTTGTATATTTGCCGCCTTTGTAATATACAACGCCGTGTGTGCTGTCAAGCACGGGAGCATTATCTTTTGTTTTGCCGTTATCTATGTTCTGATAATATATCGTCTTGCCTGCAGCTTGGTTGATCCTATATGCAATTTCGCCGCTTGCGAATTGTTCTTTGCTTGCCTGTATGCATCCTGTACCGTCTGTACCTGCCATAAAATAATTATTTTCTGACGTTGCTTTGGAGTTTATGATACCTATACCGTATTTTGCTCCCTCACCGGTATAATAACAGTTTCTGACAGTACCTGTCGCCAGCTGCGTTATTCCTCCCGAGCTGAAAACACTGCCCACATAAGCGTTTGACCAGCAGTTTTCAATAATGCCGCTGTCTCCCAGATATCCGGCTATTGCACCCGCACGTCCTGTGCCGCTCAGATCTGTGTAGAAGTAGGAATTTATAATGCCGAGATTTTTTATCGTACCGAGTGTCCATCCCGAAAATCCCGTAAATGAATCGCTGTTCTCGCTGTAAAGTCCGCTTATCGTATGCCCTTGTCCGTCAAATTCGCCATTGAATCTTGCTGTGCCCGCAAGGGGTTCCCATTTCCTGAGTTCGCTTGTATTGCCTGCTTTCGCAAGTGAAACAACGTCACTTTCGTTAACGGTTATATCATTTATAAGCTTACCTTTTATTGTTGTATCGGATTTTGCGGACTTATTTTGGAACCAGTAAAGCTGACCTGCATTGCCTATTTCGTACCAGTCGTCTTTAAGCTCGGCAGGCTGATAACTTCCATCACTGCCAAAACCGTTTATATAAGCTGCCGTTGTTGTCTCCGTTGTTGTTTCCGTTGTTGTTTCAAAAACGGTGTTAGGGTCGTTGCTGTAGCCTCCCGTAACTTTATAAACAAAGCCGTGACTTCTGTCAAGTGTAGGATAAGCGTCCGGGGTTTTGTTGTTGTCTATGTTCTGATACCATATCTCTTCGCCGTTTGTATTGAGCAGATATGCCGCTTCGCCTGCAGCAAATCTTTCCTTTGTGATACATTCGCCCGATGATTGGTAGGTACTTGAAACATAATAACAATTATCTGTCGTACCGTAGTTTGCCATACTTATACCTGCAACGTATCCTTCAACATCTCCCACTGCAAAACAGTTTTTCACGGTGCTGCTGTTCAGACCTACTATTCCTCCCGAATACTTATAATTACTTTTTATATATACATCCGTATAACAGTTTTCTATGCTTCCGCCATACATCATGCCCGCTATGCCGCCGACATAGCCGCTCGGGCAATTATAATAACTGTTTACAATGCCAAGATTTTCAACTTTTGTGCTTGAGCCCGTGAGCTGCGTGAACAAACCGCCAAAACGGTCTTCGCTGATGTAGAGGCCGCTGATAGTATGTCCCTGTCCGTCAAAATGAGCCGTAAGCATATGTGGCTCCCATACCGTAAGTGAACTTGTCTGTCCGTTTTTGACCGCCTGCACAACATCCGTATCGTTTACTGTTATATCCGCCATAAGCTTTGCCTTTGTAGATGACGAGGAGGCAAGCTGATTGTTGTACCATAAAAGCTGGTCTTTGTTGTATATAAGATAATACGAATCGCCGTCCTTTACGGGAACGCTGCTTATAGCAGGTGACTGCTCGCAAACAGTAATAGAAAACAAATACTTGTACTTTACACTTCCCGATTGCAGCTGTGACACATAACTTGCTCTGCCTTCACACAGATACAGATAGAATTTTTCCGAACCGTTTGAAGGATAAGGCGTTGTGAGTACGGTACCGTCCTGCACTTCTCTGAATGTGGCATCCATATTATTGCCATCAAGCATATAGACATAAAGGCCTTTTGCATTAAGCTGTGAAATATTGCGCAGCACATAATTTGTGCCGTTGGCCGTCAATGCGATCTTCATACCGTCTGCACTGAAACCCTCGCCCTTTACATATATATCTTTATCGGGCAGACTTAAAACAACGTTGCCGTTGTTGGGTCGTCTGTTACAGTTGAAGCTGACATATTCTATATGTTCGCCGTGATTTTCAGGCACAGTAAATTTTCCGTCAACGGTTTTTACAATTATTGCACCTGTACCCGCAAGATTTACACTTGTACCGCTCTTACCCGAATACATCGGATAGAAAGGCACGATATTGGAAATACCCGGCGTACCGAAGGAATATGTACCGCTGCTTTCCTGCATTACTGCCGCAATACGAAAATTTCTCAAAGCATCATTGAAATCCCAGCATGAACCGTCCGGATTTGCAAAAAGGCTGCTGTTTTTTGAATGATAATCACTCATAAGATATTCAAAAACATAAATATCCTTATCAAATCCCTCAATGCCCGACGGTATTTTTGTATCATAGAAATAACTGTAAAATTTTTGATATGCGGCCAGATCACTGCTGCTTATATTATCGGCATTAAGATACTTTCCGCCGTTCGCCTGTGCGTTGATATATCTTATAAACATACAAGGAAAACCGTATTTGATCGTATTGTCACTTCCGTAACCGTTGTTTACAAGGGGTGCGCCTTTTGCAATATTGGTATTGCCGTCAATATCTTCTATCCAGTTGTCCCTGTTTTCCATAATATTTACCGATAGACCTTCATTCAGCCATAAACCGTATATTCTGTTCTGTGAATATACCATTGCGTGTTGTGCCTCGTGGGCAAACAGCATAAAACTGCCCCAAAAATTCGTTTGCAGATCCGAGGTCGAGGTCGGTATGTATATTACGGTATCGGTATCGCTTGGATTATAATAGCCTGACGCTGTCGAAGAACTGTTTATAAAAGCTATCGACAGTTTATCGGAACCGTCAAAATATTTTATGTATTTATCATAATTATAGGGTTTAAGGTATTTTTCATACGATATAGTGTCAAACGTATTGATTATACTGTTTACAGCCGTTTGTCTGTTTGCATCGCTGTAAGCGGCATATATATCATTGTCCATCCATACATAACAATGTTCACCAACGCCAACGCAGATCAAATCACTCGATGATGAAGCAAACTTTGTCGTATCACCCGTTTTATATGTTTTTGTTACATTGCCCGACGGCACAATATTATCTTGACTGCCGCCGCCCGTGTATACGTTTTTCTGCGCAGCCAAAGAACTGTCCTTTATTGCGTCCGGGTTTACCGACTGTGCGGTATATACACCCAGATCGTCAAATTCTATAACACCTGTAGACTCCTTTGTATTCGGGTCAAGACTTGTGTTTGATATTACTACATAATCACCGTAAAGAACCTGACCGGCGTTCACCTGCGTTATATTTATATTTGCACTTAACATCACGGCCGACAGCATAAAAGATAATGCTTTTTTTATTTTCACGTAAATTATCTCCTTTCAAAAAATCGAAAAGTTTTTTATTTTAGTATACCATATTATTTGCGAACAAAAACTGTCAGTTTCGCAATCCCAAATTTCGAAACTAACAGTTTACTTTATATTAAAGTTATTGTATAATTATGTTATAAATATCAGAAAACACTTTTTCTATGAAAGGAGAATTTTTATGCAGTATCAGATCAAAGGACAGGTAACACCCGTAGTTGAAGTAACACTTAACAGCGGAGAAACAATGTATACGCAATCGGGCGGTATGGCATGGCAGACAGACGGTATTGAGATGTCTACAAACACAAACGGCGGTCTTATGAAAGGCCTTGGCAGAATGTTGGCGGGAGAATCGCTTTTTATGGCTAATTATACAGCAAAAAAAGACGGCGCAATGATTGCTTTTAATGCAACCATGCCCGGCAGCGTTATTGCCATTGACTGTTCAAAAGGTTCTTATATAGCTCAAAAGCGTGCTTTCCTTGCCGCAGAAAAAAGCGTTGATGTAAAGATAGCTTTTACAAAAAAGGCAGGTGCGGGCTTCTTTGGCGGCGAAGGCTTTATCTTGCAGGAGATAAAAGGCAGCGGAACGGCTTTTCTTGAAATAGACGGCGATGCCATAGAGTACGACCTTGCTCCGGGTGAGGTGCTTAAAGTTGATACGGGAAATGTTGCCGCTTTTGAGTCTACCGTTAGTTACGATATAGAAACTATCTCGGGACTTAAAAATATTTTCCTCGGCGGCGAAGGCCTTTTCCTTACAAAACTGACAGGTCCCGGCAAAGTATATCTTCAGACAATGAGTGTTTCCGAACTTGCAGGTCTTATCAGTACTTTCATTCCGAGCAAAAACTGATAAAAACCGATAAAGGAAAATATTTCGTATGAAAATAAAATGTGATTACTGCGGAAATATGGTCGAGGAAAATTCTCAAAACTGTCCTCACTGCGGTGCAGCATTAAGCGGTATAAACCGCATGGCAGGTGGAACTCCGCAAACCATAGAGCAGCTGCGGCAATGGTATGTTGACCATAATCTTCCGCCCGAAGATGTGACCCGCTTTTTTATAGGCAAAAATATAGGTTCTCCAAAAGCCTTCGGTATCTACCAAGACTCATCGGGCGATTTTATCGTATACAAAAACAAGGCAAACGGTGAAAGAGCCATACGCTATCAGGGCGGTGAC
>JAEEGL010021656.1_pt1 | contig 19686 bp, 20 predicted proteins | sample 9134231 | NCBI WGS metagenome assembly JAEEGL01 (sample SAMN16246548, study PRJNA631951) | gut metagenome | biome: gut microbiome; feature: rumen; material: fiber-attached | host: Bos | place: Iran: Karaj | collected 2018-10 | reverse complement strand
TTCAGGAAATACAGGACGGGAAATCTGTCCATGAAAAATCTTGCATACTTATCTGTGAAAAAAGATCTGAGAGGTGTGTAGAAAAGAACTACAAGTAAGGTCTGGAAATATATTCCGCAATAGATTCCGTAAAGTGCTTTTCCGAAATATCCGACACCGAGAGGAACAAGGATCGTCCACATTGCAGTCGTTCCGCCGGTTTGTCCGCTGAAGACATAGTAGGTGAAGATTATCAGACATATCAGGATCATCATATACGTCGGAAGCATCTTATGACCCTTGCGAATTAAATAGACTATAACCAGTCCGCTGAGTGCCAGGATCGATGTTGACGCGACAGTGATGGGATGCCTGTTTGCGACCATATTCATGGTCGTCAGAACACAGGATGCAATAAATACGAAGATACCTACGAACATACACGCTTTCATGTTCTGAGTTCGCAGGTCTCCTACGTAAATGTCTTTATGGAGTAATCTCCAGATATTTTGAGCTTTATATATGTATTTCTTCATTCATTCTCCGTTTGAGATCAGGGGACCATTGGGGACGGTTCTGCCGGTCCTTGGTTCTTGGACCGGCAGAACCGTCCCCAATGGTCCCCACATTGTCAGATTCGCTTCATTATTTCGTCAAGCAACGCATCCGCAGCCTGATCTTTGCTCATCATGGGAAGTTCTTTCTGATCGTCCGCGGTAATGAGAGTCAGGACATTGGTATCGACACCGAATCCCGCACCTTCAACCTTAACGTTGTTAGCTGCGATCATATCGAGATTCTTCTTGGTAAGTTTTGCCCTGCTGTTTTCGATCATGTTCTCGGTTTCCATTGAAAATCCGCAGAGGAACCTTCCTGCTGTTTTCTTTTCACCGAGGGTCTTTAAGATATCGGTGGTGCGCTCTAGAGGGATCGACATGTTACCGTCAGTTTTCTTGATCTTGTTATCAGCAACGGTTGCAGGTCTGTAATCCGCAACGGCTGCGGCTTTGATGATGATGTCGGAATTATCTGCTTCGGCCATAACCGCATCATACATATCCTGTGCCGAAGTAATATCAACCACATTTACGTAAGCAGGCTTGGGAAGATCGGTCTTTCCCGATACGAGGACAACCTCCGCACCTCTTCTGGATGCAGCCTTGGCGATGGCATATCCCATCTTGCCTGTGGAATGATTGGTTAAGTATCTTACGGGATCGAGTGCTTCTCTGGTAGGTCCTGCAGTGACGAGGACTTTCTTTCCGGTCATGTCCTTTTCGTGAGCCGCGGTATGAAGAACGGCTTCGAGAAGTCTTTCGGGAGCGGGCAGTTTTCCTTTTCCGACGGCGCCGCATGCAAGTCTTCCGCTGTCGGGCTCAATTATCTCCCATCCGTAGTGACGGAGGGTTTCGATATTGTCCCGAGTTACCTGATTTTCAAGCATCGCGGTGTTCATGGAAGGTGCTATGGCCTTGGGGCATCTGCATGCAAGAACGGTTGTGGTAAGCATGTCATCTGCGATACCGTGTGCGAGCTTTGCGATTATATTGGCGGTTGCGGGTGCGATGATCACCATATCCGCCTTGTCGGCTACCGAAATATGCTCGACGCTGTGGACGAAATTCCTGTCGAAAGTATCGGTAAGTGCTTTATTTCCGGTAAGCTGCTCAAATGTTATCGGAGTTACGAATTTTGTTGCATTTTCGGTCATGATGACCTGCACATCCGCATGCTGTTTTACGAGCAGTGATGCGAGTTCACACGCTTTATAACAGGCAATTCCGCCGGTTACTCCGAGTACGATATTCTTTCCCTTGAGCATAGCTTGGTATCTCCTTAACAGAACTGATTTACCTTACTCTATCACATGTATCCCAAAAAGAACAATCCACCCCTTGTAGAAAGGGCTTCTTATGCTATAATCGACTTGTTTGAACGGGGAAATTGTCCCTTGTACCTTCATTCGGGAGGGCAGGAGGACAAACGCCATTCTCCCTTCAATCGTTATTCTACGCAGTGTATCCCGTTAAAGAGGAACATAAGCAAGGAGGAAAAAAATGAATAACAGATCCAATCTCAGAAAGATGACGGAACTCGCCATCTTCATCACCATCATTCTTGTAATGAAGATAACCGGTTTATCTTCTATCCCGGTCGGACCTCTCGTAATGACGTTCACCATGGTACCCATTGCTATAGGAGCTATGCTTCTCGGACCCGCAGAAGGCGCAGTCCTTGGTTTTGTATACGGTCTTACCAGCCTTTATGACGCTATGACCGGAGCTTCTGCAATGACCGGTTTCTTTTTCCAGATCAGCCCCGTACATACAATCGTTCTCTGCGTTGTCGTACGTACTCTCGTAGGACTTCTCACAGGACTTTGCTTCAAAGCTCTTAAGAAAGCAGATAAAAAGAAGATCTGGTGCTACTATGTCGGCGGACTTATGGCACCTATGTTCAACACCATTCTTTTCATGGGTTATATCGTTCTCGTCTTCTATAAGACCGAGTTCGTTCAGAACCTTGTAACCAAGCTCGGCGCTGCCAATCCCATCATGTTCGTCATCCTGCTCGTAGGCCTTCAGGGCATGGTCGAGTGGCTCACCGGATGTGTTGCGGGCGGAACCGTTGCCAAGGCAGTTGCTCATGCACTGAAGAGAGACAACTGTCCGATAAGCGTATCTAAGACTGCGGAGGTATAACATGATTCTTGCCATCGATGTAGGCAATACGAATATCGTTCTCGGAGGCGTCGAGGACGGTAAAGAGATTTTCTCGGCAAGACTTGCCAGTGATAAAAACAAAACAGAAGATCAGTATGCCCTCGACATCAAAGGCATTCTTGATATGAATCATGTTGAGGTTAAGGATCTTGAAGGCGGAATCATTTCTTCCGTTGTTCCTTATCTTCAGACAGTGCTTCCAAAAGCAGTTAAGAAACTTACAGGTTTCGATATCATGGTCGTAGGTCCCGGATTAAAAACTGGACTGGACATCCGTACCGATAATCCCGGTGCGGTCGGAAGCGATCTTATCGTCGGAGCTGTTGCGGCACGTGCCAAGTACAAGCTTCCCATCGCGATCGTCGACATGGGAACCGCAACCACAATGTCCGTTATAGATGAAAACGGATACTACCGCGGAGGAATGATCATCCCCGGCATGTGGGTTTCGGTCAATGCACTCTCTTCAATGGCTGCTCAGCTTCCCAACATCGACCTTACCGGTAAAGCTAAGGTTCTCGGAACAAACACCGTCGACTGTATGCGCTCCGGAGCACTTATCGGATGCGCCGCAATGCTGGACGGAATCATCGACAGAGTTGAAGAAGAACTCGGCATGCCCGTTACCGCTGTTCTTACCGGCGGAGTAAGCCCTCTCGTTGCTCCTTATTGCAAGAGGGACTTCAACCTCGAGCCCGATATACTCATCCGCGGCCTCGAACTTCTCTATAATAAAAACAAATAATGGAACAGGGGACCATCGGGGACGGTTCTCTTGGTCCAAGAATCATGGACCAAGAGAACCGTCCCCGATGGTCCCCGTTGTCATCTTTCACTGGAGCATATTCTGAGCCTTCCGTTCATGGTCAGTGCTCCGAGTATCTTGATCCCTGCAGGTGAGGCGGGAGGAATAAAGAACGCGTCCCCTATCGCATCGCATTTTGCCTTTCCAAGATTTGTAATACTGTATCCGTGCGGATTATCAAAGTGAAAGTAATACTTTCCTATGAACTCCCCGGCTTTGCTGTCATACATTTTCTTCGCAGATACAAATGCCGCATCCAACAGTCCCGGCTCAAGCATTGCATAACATTGAAGAACCAGACACAGCTCCGATGGAGTATTTATCTTCTTGAGTATCGCATCGTGAACTTCCTTCGAAACTTTCCATACATCATCAGATTTCTTCTTAATAGTAATGGAGAATGCGGTCGCAAAATTTCCAAGTGATCCTTCATTAATACATGTAAGCTTGTCTCTTAAGTCACTCGCAACAACGGCACTTTTAGCATTTTCTTCTATCAGAAATTTCGCCATCAGATAATCATTAACGGTAACACCCCGTTTCTTACAATTACCCATAACGATCGAAAATTCTTCGGGTGCTATCTCCGACAGAGTGTGCTTTATCCTATCCGTCTTTAAGAATTCATCAGCAATCTTATGATACTCTGCATAGGAAAGAAGTCTGTTTTCTTTTTTCCAATCCTTATTGGCCTTCTTCGTAAATAACCGATTGATAAAAGCCATTTCGGAATTCTTCGGAAGATCCTCTGCAGAAGCGATAAGTTTTTCTTCCACATACGCCGGTTTTATTCCTTCCTTATAACATGAAGCCAGTTCCTCGGATAGCATTAGTGCTCCACGGCCGTCCGCAAGAAGATGATGAAGAGCTAAGAGAAATACGGTATCATTACCGGTCTTCCACGCGCTGACTTTCAGCATTCCTTCATTAAAGAGATCAAAGTCCCTGCTCATGATCCGGTCATATACAGAGATTATCTCGGGAGCTTCTATTCCGGATATTTCATCACCGATCAGGTTCAATTCTACCTTTGAAGAATCCGTAACATCATAGTAGTATGCATTACTTTCCTTCTCATGTCCGATAAGGGATTTCAGAAAAGGATGTGCTTCTGATAAAACAGCGATGGTTTCTTTTATTCTGCTTTCATCATAGGGACTCTTTACGGTAAGTGCGATCGCAAAACCCATATTCGGGCACATCAAATGTGCTCGTTCCGTAAATAGATACTTTCTTTCACTCATACATATTTTCTCATTATCCATGCCCACTGACCCATAACAAGTTTAGTAGGCATAAGTTTTGAATATACCCTGAAATACTTTGCAAAAAACGAAGGAAGCGAAAGTTCCCTGCCTCTTCGCAGATCGGCAAGAGCTTTCCTTACAACCTTCTCAGTACTTATCATTCCGGTGTAGTGAATCTTCTTTCCGTTCTTCTCCTTCGGAAGCATTCCCGTATCAACCCATCCGGGACATGAACATGTAACTTTGATGCCTCGATTTTTCAGTTCAACTCCGAGAGCTCTGGAGAAGTTCTTCACGAACACTTTGCTTGCGGAATACATTGTCAGATAAGGATTGGGCTGGAATGATGAAGATGAAGCAATGTTTATGATCCCTGATCCGGCTTTCATATAAGGAAGACATTCCGAAACAAGCATTGCGGGCACGGTGCAATTAAGCATGCACAGCGATTCCACCTTATCAGTTCCCATCTTATCGAAATACCCCATATATCCCGTACCGGCATTATTGATAAGAAGCTTTACGTCGGGCTTGGAACTTTTAAGCTTATCGGATATCTCTGCGATAGCCTTGGACAGATCTGCTTCGAGCGGAACAACCTTCGTATATTCAGATATCAGTTTATCCAGCTTCTCTGCGTTTCTTCCGACAGCCCAGATCTCATCTATATTTTCATCCGATGCGATCTGACGGATAAACTCACTTCCTATTCCACCCGTCGCACCGGTAACTATTGCCACCCTGCTCATCTCAAGCCTCCAAAAGTCTTGATAATGTTTCTTTGGTTACAGTCATAGGCTTATTCATGAATACCTTCTTAAGTGCATAGAGATATACATTTCCCCAATACAGATCCGCAAGATACATGGGATCTCCCGCAACAACGGTTCCCTCTTTCTGTCCCTGTTTGATAACTTTCACAAGTTCTTTATAGAATTCATTTGAGGAAAAATCTTTCTTCTGCTCAAGCATAAGCTGTGAGACTATAGTGATCTTAACCGCATAATCCTCATTGGTCGAAAGCTGCTTTTCCATCGTTTCGGAAATCGTATCGATCTTAAGCTTTGCGGGTATCGGAAGTTTTACAAGAAGTTTCATCTTCTTGAGTTCTTCTTTGTTATCCGCAGCCTTTCTTATCTCTTCGAAAAGTTCTTCCTTGGATTTGAAATACATATACATGGTTCCCTGACCGATACCGATGTACTTGGCAAGGTCTCCTATCTTGGTATTTCCGAATCCGTTCTTTGCAAAATAGATGGCCGACTCCCTGAGGATCCTGGCTCTCATATCATCTCGCATCTGCTTACATTGTTCTTCTGTCTTGGGCATATATAACCTCTCTGTTTTTAACTGAACGAATATTCATTCATAAACAAATTTTAGCACAGCCCCCGGATAGTGTCAAGATGACATTGGGGACGGTTCTCTTGGTCCAAGGTTCAAGGACCAAGAGAACCGTCCCCAATGGTCAGCAGGTCTTTTTTTCATTACTGTGCTATAATACGTTTTGCAATGATCATTATATTTCAACAAAGGAAACGGTAATGGAAGCAATCGATAAGAAATCAAAACTTTGGAACCTGTTCAGGGATAACATGGAATTCTTCCTCACCTACTGCTTCTTCGGCTGGGTGTATGAATCCATCTGGTGTTGCCTGATATATCACCGCAGGGGATTCATTAACAGAGGCTTCCTCTTCGGACCCTGGCTTCCGATCTACGGAATAGGATTTTTCATAATCCTGGGTATCTTCAAACTCCTGAGAGTCAAAAAGCCCGTACTTGTATTTATAGTCGGTGCCGTTGTCGCCGCAACTGCAGAACTGATTGCCAGTTACATTATCGAAGCCGCAGGTATGGATCCCATGTGGGATTACCACGCCGAGTTCCTTAACTTCGACGGAAGGATCGCACTTGTTCCCTCACTCATGTTCGGATTTCTCATCTGGCTTGCGCTGTGTCTGATCCATCCCGGTATAAAAAAGCTTCAGGATAAATTCAGGAATTCAAAAGCTCACAATATCGGATTCATCATCATTGCAGTTTTATTCTTCATCGATCTTATAGCCAGGATCTGGCTCGGAAGTAACATATGATATAACATGGGGACCATCGGGGACGGTTCTCTTGGTCCAAGAATCATGGACCAAGAGAACCGTCCCCGATGGTCCCCTAAAAATATAATTACTCTATTCCGACATATTCATATCCGGCTTCTTCAACAGCAGCCTTGATCACTGCCTCATCAACATCCTTGGAAGTTGTAAGGGTTACGCAGTTATCTGCGTGTGAAGGTGCTGCGCTTTCGATTCCGTCGATTGCTTCAAGTGCCTTCTTAACATGAGCTTCACAGTGTCCGCACATCATTCCGTTTACATTGATCTTCATTTCGTTATCCTTTCTTGTATCTTCAACAGTTTCATTAGTGTCATCTTCTATCAATTTACCCGTTACGGGATTTTTGATCATCTTATCCTTTGATGTATCGTAGGGTTTTATCAGATTTAATCTGAGTGCATTCGATACAACGCAGAAACTTGAAAGTCCCATTGCAGCAGCACCGAAGACCGGATTAAGTGTTATACCAAATGCAACGTAGCATCCTGCTGCAAGAGGTATTCCGAGAATGTTATAGAAGAATGCCCAGAAGAGATTCTCATGGATATTTCCGAGTGTTCTTCTCGATATCCTAATCGCAGCTGCGACATCACTGATACGATTCTTCATCAGGACCACATCCGCTGCATCGATCGCAATATCCGTTCCCGCACCGATCGCAATACCCAGGTTTGCGGCAGTCAGTGCCGGTGCATCGTTGATACCGTCACCCACCATGGTTACGTTGCCGTATTCCATGAGTTTTCTGATGACCGCTTCCTTACCGCCCGGTTTTACGGAAGCTACTACTTCATCCACACCGACCTTTTCTGCGATAGCCTTTGCCGTGATCTTGTTATCACCGGTAAGCATTACTACATGGATTCCCATCTTCTTAAGCTCTGCTACCGATTCGGGTGAGTCATCCTTGATCACATCCGATACCGCAATGATACCGAGTATCCTGTTACCTTCTGCTATCAGAACAGGAGTCTTGCCTTCCGCAGATAATGCATCGAGTTTCTGTTTGATATCGTTACCGGCTTTTCCCGAAACACTTTCGATGTATTTCAGATTTCCGGCATAGCAAACTTTCTCTCCGACCTTAGCCTTAATTCCGTTTCCGGATGAAACCTCAAATTCGCTTGTATCTTTCAAACCGGCTTCTTTGGACGAACCATACTCCGCTATAGCCTTGGAGATCGGATGCTCACTCTTGGATTCAAGTGCAAGGGCAATTCCGAGAAGCTCATCTTCCGTAACACCTTCCGACGGAATAAGGTCGGTCACTTTCATCTGACCCGTGGTGATGGTTCCTGTCTTATCAAGTGCGATTATCCGGGTTCTTCCCGCCTGCTCAAGGGATGCTGCAGTCTTAAACAGTATTCCCGTCTTTGCGGCAACTCCGTTTCCTACCATAATCGCAACAGGTGTTGCAAGTCCGAGTGCACAGGGACAACTGATAACAAGTACCGATACCGCCCTTGCCAGTGCATATCCGATATCCTGTCCGAGAAGGAGCCATACAATAAATGTAATAAGTGCAATTCCGATAACGGCAGGAACAAATATACCGGATACTTTATCCGCAATCTTGGCAATGGGTGCTTTGGTTGCGGCGGCATCGCTTACCATCTTAATGATGGCGGAAAGTGTTGTATCTTCTCCGACGCTCTTTGCTTCACACACCATGTATCCCGATGTGTTTATCGTTGCGGCATATACTTTATCACCGACCGATTTCTCAGAAGGAACGCTTTCTCCTGTAAGTGCCGATTCATTAACCGCACTTTCACCTTCGACCACCACTCCGTCCACCGGAATACTGTCACCGGGTCTTACCACAAATCTGTCACCTACGGAAACTTCTTCTATGGGCACCGTAGTTTCTACATCGTCCTTCAAAACAACAGCTGTCTTGGGAGAAAGATCCATCAGACCTTTAAGTGCATTTGTGGTCTTTCCCTTGGACCTTGCTTCGAGCATTTTTCCGACAGTGATCAAAGCAAGGATCATCGCCGCAGCTTCGAAGTAAAACTGATCCATGTAATACATAACCTGCCCGCTGTCCCCGGCAACTACAGCTCCCGTCATTGCAAAAAGTGCTACTACGCTGTATGCATATGAAGCCGTGGCACCGAGCGCAACCAGTGTATCCATATTCGGGGATCTGTGGAGCAGTCCTTTAAACCCGCTTATGAAAAACTTCTGATTAATGACCATGATAAGTCCGGACAAAAGAAGCTGATACAGCCCCATGGCCACATGATTTCCGTCCATAAATCCCGGAAGCGGAAGATCCCACAGCATATGTCCCATGGACACATACATCAAAGGGATCAGCAGGACGATCGATGCGATCAATCTCTTCCTCATCTTCGGTGTCTCGGTGTCTTTAAGTGATTCATCCGAAGCCGAGGATTCTTTGGACCCTTTATCCGATTTTTTGCTGGCGCCATAACCTGCAGCTTCAACCGCAGCTATTATCGCTTCGGGCGAAGCAGTTCCCGTAACACCCATCGAGTTGGTAAGTAAGCTTACCGCACAGCTTTCAACTCCCTCAACTCCGGATACTGCTTTCTCCACCCTGGTCTGACAGGCGGCGCAGCTCATGCCCGTCACATTATATTGTTCCATTCATTCACCTATTTCATAAGCTTCTGTAAAGTACATACAAGCTCATCCACAACTTCGTCGTTGCCTTTTCTGATATCGTCAACGACACATGTCTTCATATGATTGGCAAGAAGTGCCTTGTTAAAAGAATTCAGAGCAGAGCTGATCGCAGATACCTGAATCAGGATATCGGTGCAGTATGCGTTCTCTTCAAGCATTCCCTCCACGCCTCTGACCTGACCCTCAATCCTCTTGAGTCTGTTCATCAGATCCTTGTATTCTTTTTCCTCTCTTACCTTGTGCTTCTCAGAACAATGGGGACACTTTGCCATTTCTTCTCTCCTTACACTTATACCCCCTACGGGTATCTCTGTGATTCGGAGTATATACCCCCTAGGGGTATGCTGTCAATATAAAAAGACGCCCGCTTTCGCAGGCGCCTTTCTTTCGTCATCCGATCTGTTTTAATACATTTACCATCTCAATAGCTCCCTGGCCGCACTCAAAGCCCTTGTTTCCTGCCTTGGTGCCCGCTCTTTCGATAGCCTGCTCTATGGTATCCGTCGTAAGGACTCCGAACATTACCGGGATTCCTTCGCTTAAGCTTACCTGAGCGATGCCTTTGGAAACCTCTGCACATACATAATCATAATGTGAAGTTGAACCGCGGATAACCGCTCCCAGACAAATGATCGCATCGTACTTACCGCTCTTTGCCATCTTGGATGCGACAAGAGGGATTTCAAATGCACCGGGAACCCATGCAACGTCCACATCGTCTTCTTTTACATTCTCCCTTTTAAGTGCATCGAGTGCACCGCCGAGAAGTTTGGATGTAATGAACTCATTAAACCTCGCAGCAACGATTCCCACTTTGATTCCTTCAGATACTAACTTTCCTTCAAATGTATTCATATTATCTCCTTTCGATTACATTACACTTTTAACAGATGACCCATTCTGGTCCTCTTAGTCTGCAGATAAAAAAGATCGTACATATTGGCTTCGATCTCTATCGGTACTCTTTTATTAATGGAAATACCGTAATCCTCGAGCTGATATACTTTGTCGGGGTTGTTGGTCAATAGATTCAGTGACTTAACTCCGATCTCTCTTAAGATCTGTGCTCCGACATAGTACTCTCTCATGTCGCCCGGAAATCCCAGTGCGATATTTGCTTCCAGAGTATCCATTCCTTCTTCCTGAAGCTTGTAAGCTTTGAGCTTATTAACAAGTCCGATGCCTCTTCCTTCCTGCCTCATATACAGAAGGATTCCACGCCCTTCCGCTTCTATCATCTTAAGTGCGGTCTCAAGCTGCTGTCCGCAATCACATCTCATTGAACCAAACACATCACCGGTCAGACATTCCGAGTGAACTCTGCAAAGCACATTTTGTCCGTCTCCGATATCTCCCTTAACAAGTGCCACGTGATGCTCACCGGTGATCTTGTTAACATAGCAGTGAGCCTTGAACTCTCCGTACTTGGTCGGCATCTTAGCGATTGATGCACATTCGACGATCGTATCGAATACTTTTCTGTACTCTTTGATCTGTGCGATCGATATCATTACAAGACCATGCTCATTCGCAAATTCTTCAAGCTGATCCTTTCGCATCATCGTTCCGTCGTCCGCCATGATCTCGCAGCAAAGTCCGCACTCTTTTAAACCTGCGAGTCTTACCAGATCAACCGTTGCTTCCGTGTGGCCGCCTCTGACAAGCACTCCGCCTTCCCTTGCAACAAGAGGAAACATATGGCCCGGTCTTCTGAAATCCTCTGCAACCGTTTCATCACTTACAACCATCCTTGCCGTCAGCCCTCGCTCCGCAGCTGAGATTCCCGTTGTAGTATCCTTATGATCAACCGATACGGTGAATGCGGTCTCATGATTGTCGGTGTTAACCTGAACCATCGGATAAAACTTAAGTCTCTCCGCAATCTCAGCACTCATCGGCATGCAGATAAGACCTTTCGCCTTAGCCGCCATGAAGTTCACGTTCTCTGTGGTTGCAAATTCCGCAGCACAGATAAGATCTCCCTCATTCTCTCGGTCCTCATCATCAGTAACGAGGATCAGTTTTCCTTTTTTCAGTTCTTCAATAGCTTCCTTTACAGATCCTGTCATACACACTTTCCTTCCCGTCATTTACAAACTGCTTAACATACTTTCCGATCACATCGGTCTCGATATTTACAACATCCCCCGGTCTTTTGTTTCGAAGAACCGTCGCATCCAGTGTGTGAGGTATTATCGAAACCGAAAAGCTACTTGCCGTAACCTTCGCAACCGTAAGACTGATACCGTCAATCGCAACCGATCCTTTCATCACGATTCCGCCCAACAGCTCAGGTCCTGCCGCGATCTCATACCACTTCGCATTTCCGTCATCAAAGCACGCCTTGATCCTCGCAGTACCGTCGATATGTCCGCTTACGATGTGTCCGCCGAATCTTCCGTTTGCAGGCATCGCTCTCTCCAGGTTTACCTCATCCCCGATCCGCAGATTTCCGAGACTCGATCTTGAGAATGTTTCATTCATCACATCAACCGTAAATTCCCCTTTGGAAAACAAAACCACCGTAAGGCACACTCCGTTAACCGCTATCGAATCTCCGATGTGAATATCTTCCAGAATTTTCTTAGCACCGATCTGCAGCCTGCTTTCACGGCTTGTTCTCTTAAGACTCCTCACCGTTCCGAGTTCTTCAACTATCCCCGTGAACACCGTATCTCACCTCACTTTCCACAAAAATGTCATCATCAAACTTCGTAACATTAAACGTTTTTAAGATAACCGCATCATTAATATTTCCAATCCCTTCTCCTCCGACCGGAGTCTTAGCATTTCCTCCGAAGATCTTAGGAGCAATGTATGTGTGAACTTCATCGACGATCTGTGCTTCCAATGCACTGAAGTTCAACAGTGCTCCGCCTTCAAGCAATATGCTGTCGATTCCTTTTTCTCCCAGAATCTTCATCAGTTTTTTCAGATCGACTTTTCCTTTATCGGAAGAAGTTCTGATTACCTCGACTCCTTTGTCTTCGTATTCTTTTATCTTCGATATATCTTCCGAAACCGTTGCGATGATCGTCCTGATTTCCGAAGCTGTTGTTACAACTCTTGATGAGAGCGGTGTTCTCAGATTGCTATCGCATATGATCCTGACAGGATCCTTACCACCGCCTTTAAGTCTGCAATCAAGCATCGGATCATCTGTGATTACGGTTCCGACTCCTACCATAATTCCCATGAGTGCATGTCTTGTTCTATGAACATTTTCTCTGGAAGATGCGCCTGTTATCCACTTCGACTCACCCGTGACTGTGGCTATCTTTCCGTCCGATGTCATCGCATACTTCATAACCACATAAGGAAGTTTTTTTGTAATATATTTAATGAAGATTCTGTTCAGCTTTCTGCACTCATCTTCCAAAATACCGGTGACAACCTCGATGCCGTGATCCTCCAGAATTCTCACTCCGTTTCCCGCAACTATCGGATTTACATCGAGCATTCCTATAACAACTTTTTTGATCCCGCTTTCTATAATTGCATCCGTACATGGCGGAGTTTTTCCGTGATGACAACAGGGCTCCAACGTAACATAGATGGTTGCTTCCTCCGGGCTTTCCATGCAGTTCTTCAATGCGTTCCTCTCGGCATGGAGCTGACCGTACCTTTCGTGATAGCCTTCACCGATAATGCGGCCACCTTTTACAATAACCGCACCAACCATGGGATTCGGATTTGTATATCCCCTTCCGAGTGCTGCAAGTTCCAGAGCACGCCTCATATAAAATTCGTCATTCATAATTTCCTCCAATAAAAAAGATGCCTTGAACCCATCATTCAAGACATCTGCATAGACCTTAAGCATGATATTCCTATCGGAAATAAGAAACCCCGGGATATAGTATTCCCGGGGCAGACATGCGAAAAGTAACAAATCTTCTTTCATCCAGACTATACTGTCGGCCCCGGAATCTCACCGGATCATGCCTTTCGGCTCGCGGGCTTTACCGCCGGTAGGGAATCACACCCTGCCCTGAAGATAATTTATTAAGTTGAAATTGATTATATCACATCAAAGCAAAGTCTGTGCTCTGTTTGCGATATTTTGTTTAAAGTTTATTACATCGTGGTTGTACTCTTCATCCATAAGAGTTGAGTGAATGAGGAAATCAGCCGATGCTTTGTTGTTCGCAAAAGGAATGTCGTAAACCTGAGCGATTCTCATGAGAGCCTTTACGTCGGGGTCATGAGGAGCTGCAGTAAGGGGATCCGAGAAAAAGATTACGAAATCAATCTTTCCTTCGACAATCTTGGCACCGATCTGCTGGTCTCCGCCCAGAGGGCCTGAATTGTAGCCCCTTACGGGAAGATTCGTTGCATCCGTGATCATACGCGCGGTGGTTCCGGTTCCGCAAAGGAAATGCTTCTTGAGAGTCTCCGCATTATCCTTACACCACTGGATCAGTTCTGCCTTCTTTCCGTCATGCGCGATAAGGGCGATGTTCTTCTGTTTTCCTATAGTAAGAGTAATGGTTTCTGTCATAAAGGGCACCTCCGTCCCAAAATTTTTATCTATTATATCACATTATATTAATATGGAAATTTCTGTTTGAATTCACGTACCTTATCGCACCACTCTTCAATGAGTTCACGAAGTTCTTTTGTATCAACCTCGCAACATGAAGCCTCATATGCTTCATCCGTATCCGCGAGTGTGTCGTAAACCTTCGTAATGTCGGGATAGATTACCGCACAGCATACATTACCGCCCACTTCCATGGAATCTTCTTCACCCGACAGCACCTTATCGAAAGCCGATTTCATAAAATCTTCAAAGGGTCTTACATCCGAGTTCAGGTACATATTAAGGGTTTGAAGGTTCTCACCCTTACATTCAATAACAATGTTCTGCGTACCGTTTGCAAGGTCAATCACTCTGTAATTCCTAACAATCATAGTTCATCTCCGATACATAAAAATGCCTGTATGTACGCATTATAGCGTATATCAGGGGCACTTTCATATACGAAAGCGCAATTTTCGCCCAACTTGGCGCAAAAAATTTCTGTTGTGCATTTCCATTCTTCGTAATATTATTCAGTTGAAGTAACCAATGAATATATATACAGGAGCAATAGCTTATGGAAGTATCACTTAATAACGGATTTGTATCGGATTACGATGATTTTTATCTCTGGGTTGAGAGTTTTGAAGAAGATGCGGATGCGAGTGTTATAGCTAAGGACGAGGACGGCGAGGCTGTCTCCGTAACTAAGGGAAGAGTCGGAATGGTAGTTGTCCACTCCGAGTATGACAGCGAAGATGATTACGATGCTGCTGTCGAGGATCTCCTTAGCGAGGATTACGACACATTCGCAGAGTTCGTTACCGATGAGGATATGTACTATGTCGGTGTCGAAAGTCTCGATGAAGGAACTCCTCTTGATTCATTCGAAATCGGTGATGACGTTTATTATTGCTGATCTATTTTCTGCCGGTAAGATAATACACCGCAAGGGCTGTCCTATGGGTCAGCCCTTCTTTATTTAGTATATTTGAGATATAGTTCTTAACCGTGCCTTCGGATATGAACAGTCTTTCGGCTATCTCTTTATTGGAGAGTCCGTCCGCAACTGCTTTTATGATCTCAAGTTCGCGGGGTGAATAGTCCGAACCGTCAAAGCCTCCCGATGCACCGTCTGCCCTTTCCTCCGCTCCCGCAGTCTTTGAAGCAAGTGACTCCAGGACATTTTCTTCCATGACACCGAGGCCGTTATATACGGACTTGATCATCTGCTTGAGATGCTCGGGAGTGTGATTCTTGATAAGATACCCCTTAGCTCCGTTCTTAAGCGCTTTTCTGACCAGCTCATCGTCATCAAATGTGGTAAGGATAAGCACCTTTCCGAGTCCCTCCTCCACGATGATCTTTGTTGCTTCGATACCGTCCATCTCCGGCATCTGAATATCCATGAGAAATACATCGGGTGCGGACTTCCTGGCAAGTTCGATTGCTTCCTTACCTGTTCCGGCAGTTCCGAGAACTTCAAACTCCTCATCGACATCCAGGATTATCTTCATCCCGTCTCTGACAAAATCACTGTCATCTGCGATTATAACTTTGATCTTATCCATATACGCTCCGTTTATTCAGCTATCGGAAGAAGCATGGTAACCTTAAATCCCGCTTCCGTTTCAAAGCTTATCATACCGTTTACACTTCTTGCTCTCTGACGCATTCCGGATATACCCATTCCGTCTTCTATCTTGGCACATCCTATTCCGTCATCTTCTATCGTGCAACGAACCATCTTATTCATCACCACAATGATGATATTTATATGCTTGCACTTCGCATATTTCATTGAGTTGGATACTGCTTCATATGCATTATCCAGAATTACTTCCCACAGAGTATCGGGTATCTGTGAAGCATCACCTTCCGTAGTCAGGTTTGTCTCAACACCTTTGTTGTTGCAATCTTCGCATAGCTCATACAGATGAAGCATTGCTATCTTTCTTTTCTCGGGACGTTCTTTACGAAGGATCGCACGTATCTCATCCATTCCTGTTCTGAGCTGGTCGATGACGGCCTGGACCATGTTCTTAGCCTTGTCGGGATCTTTATCCATCAGGACCTTAACTCCTTCAAGCTGATATATCGATCCGTTGATATTGTGACCGAGCCTGTCATGCAGAGTCTGTGAAAGTTCAGCTCTGTCCTCAAGAATCTTGTTCTGCGCATTGAGCATGCTTTTATTCAGCTCTGCTTTTGCACTGTATTCGCGGTACTGCATTTCCTTCTTGAGATTCTGTTCCGTCTCAAGATCGGTTTTATTTCTTTTGATCAGTTCACTTATCACATAGTTTTGCTGGATATAAAGAGTCGCCATCATGAACACGATTACAAACAGTGTCAGGAACCCTATCGGTGTCTCTATCAAAGTTCCTATCAACGGAACAAAATAAAACTTGTAATCCATTTCCGGAAAAAGAGAAAAAATCTCATATACACTTAAGAATCCGAAAGGCACGAAGTATCTTCCGCCCATGTATATGAGCATGGCAAATACGATGCATGAAGCAACAAGGCAAATGATTTTCTTTCTTCCCTTTTGGAACTCATTTGCGGCAAGGCATCCTATATATAACGAAACGAGAAGGAGCATCCTTACCGATACCCCTGTCTCGTGAACCGCATTCATTATTCCGTATACACTGAACGCTATGAGAAGTGTCAGCTTTATCAATAAGAAATTTTTATCTCTTATATTCTCACTCATGTTTCCTGATCTTGATCCCGATACTGCCCAATCCCAAGGTGACAATAAGATATGCTGCTGTTACACATAATATCATAAAATACACCTTAATGTCCCCAAGCATCAGCATTTCCGTAGCATCAAGAAACCACTTAGAAGGCATGAGATAGGACATGGTTTTGATCGCATCACCTGCTGCATCAAGCGAGAAATAAAGTCCGGACAGAAGTGATGAAAGTGTCCACAGTATGAAAGCCGATACTGTCGCACTCATAACATCATCAAACAGGATTCCGATCATGAGGCTGATAGAACAGAATATAAGTCCGAGCAAAAAAATCATACTGAAGAATCCTATGCGGCTCATTCCAAGTTTCCCGGAATCGATCGTCATAGTGATCAGGCTTGTTACGACGGCATATATAAATGATACGATCCCGCCACAGATGAACTTGGAGGCAAAATACTGTGAATCGGTAAGGAGTGAAAGCTTTACTCTGGTAAATACCATATCCTTTCTTTCACAGATAACCGAATAAGCTATCAAAGCTCCCACAAAGACAAATCCGAGTGTGAGGAATGCAAATGCGTAACCCATAAGCGCTTTCTGATTCAACTGTTTATTGGTGAGAGCTCTGCCGGCTGTTCCGTCTAAAAGTACGGTTTCTTTTGCCGGAAGGAAATCACGCAGGGTATCGAGATTGTTAATAATCTCATCTTCACTTCCCATGAAAAGAGCATTGGAAACCTGTCCCATGAACATCCTGATTTCATTTTCGAGAAGTTCAAATCTCTCATCATCCGAAAGGATATATACTGTAAGTGCTTTATCCGTATCACCGTTTAAGACATATTTATCAAAATCTTTGTTAAGGTAAAGATCTGATCCCACGAAATCATTGTATCCGTCAAAGTTTACATGATCCGTAACTTCTGCTTCCGTGATATCCGGAGTCTTTACTCTAACGACAGTGATCATACCGCTCTCAGCCAGGCATCCGAGCATATACTCGGACAGTTCGCTGCAGGATGCATCATAAACCTTGATCACATACTTACCGCCTCCACCGAAATATCCGACCCTTTCATCGGCTTCATTAATTTCAATAATCTCTTCTCGTTCGGACACATCGCGCAATCCGAAATTTTCTGCCTGCAGTCTGAGCATGAGCGTAGATAATACAGGCATAATGATCAGGAATATCCAGAAGATAATGTTTCTGAACAATAATTTCAGAGTTGATTTTATTATGCTGGTCATTATCTTACTCTCCTCCTTAAACCCGCAACTCCGACAGACATGGCAGAGCATACGGCTGTTATCGCACAGGGGATTGTTATCGCACTTATCACGTAGTCACTCTTTCCCATACTTGAAAGTTCAACCAACGCCCTGTTGGAGTGATAAATGGGCATAAGATGCTTTAACCATTCAGGCATTGAAGACATAATATAGGACTCAAAAGTTCCGCCGATAAATCCCATTGTCCAGATAAGCGCAAATGCTATGAATATTGCCGCTACGGTACTGTTTGTAAATTCATACAACATAAGTCCGAAGGAGGAAGCCGCTACAATAAGTGCCAGAACTATCACCGAGGAAAGAATTATATTCCCCCAATGCACGCCGAGCAGTAACGAGTTGCATACCGCAGCTATTCCGAGGGATAATCCGACGCTGCAAACAAGCGGTACCAGCCTCGACATATAGATCTGAAAAGCAGACAGGTTTGAAACCTGTAATCTCTCCGGAATATTATGCTTACGTTCATTGGATAAAAGTCCCGCAGCACATACAATTGCCAGCCATCCGAAATAAACTATGTAGATGATTCCGTAATAATCGGTTGAATCGATTGCCGGAGCATGGTCCGGATGTTCAATCCTTATCTCAGTATTTTCGATGTCCCCGCTGATCATGGCTGTAAAGAAGGTGTTCATAAGGTACTCAAGGACCGCACCTTCCGTTTGGTAATCGTTTGATTTATAAACCGTATATGAATCCGGTCCGAATTCCACAAATCCGCGAAGATCGTACCCGCGAACACTTTCTTCAGCGGTTCCGGGTTCGTATTCTACGAAGTAAACTCCGTTTTCTTCACCGATATCTTTGAGCGTATCGATATACGGATACAGATTACTGTCTTCCTCTATACTGTATCCCGCTTTAAATTCGGATGCTCCCTCGTAGCTTTCAAAAATTGCCGAGAACGCACTGGCAAGTACAGCCGATACAATGACGGGACCGATTATATAGATAATGAGATTAACCCCATTTCTGAACATGATCTTGAAATTGTTTTTTATCAAATATCCGATCATTACATGTCCCTCAGTTTCTTTCCGGTAAGTGTAAGGAATACTTCCTCCAAAGTAATGGAATTCGTATCATCGGAAACCAGCTTCTTAAGTTCCTCGCTTGTTCCGCTTGCGATTACCTTACCGTTATCCATGATAGCTATTCTGGTACAGATAGCCTCAACTTCTTCCATATAATGGCTCGTGTAAATAACCGTCGCACCGTTCTTATTGGACTCTCTGATTTTCTCCAATATGAAGTTTCGCGACTGGGGATCGATTCCTACGGTGGGCTCATCGAATATGATCAGTTCGGGATGATGTCCGATCGCACAGGCGATGTTGAGTCTTCTTTTCATACCGCCCGAGAAAGTCTTGGCGTAATCATTACGTCTTTCGGAAAGCCCTACATATTCAAGGGACTCATCAATCCTTTTCTTTAACTCAGAGCCCTTTATTCCGTAAAGAGATGTAAAGAGTTCCACATTCTCCCATGCCTTGAGATTTCCATGTATCGCAAGATGCTGAGGAATATATCCGAGTTTGCCGGTGAGTTCTCTTTTATTCTTCCTGAAATCCTTACCCATAAACTCGACACTTCCGAAATCAGGCTTGATCAGGTTACAGATCATATTCATGGT
>JAEEGL015957750.1_pt1 | contig 19687 bp, 2 predicted proteins | sample 9134231 | NCBI WGS metagenome assembly JAEEGL01 (sample SAMN16246548, study PRJNA631951) | gut metagenome | biome: gut microbiome; feature: rumen; material: fiber-attached | host: Bos | place: Iran: Karaj | collected 2018-10 | reverse complement strand
GAGGGCGAGGGTGGCGTACTGATAGTATTTGCGGTTCACAGAGTCTTCCTTGCCGGGGGTGTTCTCGCCGACAGAGACGCCGTCGATGCGCAGGAAGCAGATGGGGTTGCCCTTGTCCATGTCGAAGAAGGAGCCGTTGACTGCCGCCAATGCCCCATGCCGCTGGGCCAGCAGCGACACCTCGGTGAGGGCGGTGTCGTAGACGAAGGCGAGACGGCGCGGCGACCCAGCGGGTATCTCGAGAACAAACAGATGTTGCGGCGAGCAGAAGAGTTCCCCTTCGCCGAAGTGGTAGCGCTTGAGGTTGAAGCCGTCGAGGCAGTCGACGCTCCATTCGGCATTCACCACGCGCAGCGAGTCGTTGCTATAGTCAATCTGTGCACATGCCGACAGCGACAGCGAGAGGACGAGGGTCAGTATAAGGAGGCGTTTCATTGTTTCTTTTTCGTTGCTTTTTTAGAGTGTCCAAAGAGTTCGGCCCACGAGTCGAAGTCTTTGGTCAGCTTGAGTCCGATACCTTGTTTGTAGGGCAGGTCGGTGCGGGTGTAGTCGTTGGTGTTGGTGCGGTTGTAGGCGAAGAGGTGGACGAGGGGCGAGATACGGTAGCCGATGAGGGCGTCGAGGACTGTGCCGTTGGTGGTGGTCTCCAGCTCGCGGCCTTCGCCTCCGTAGCCGAGGGTGCTCTCGAGGTACCAGCGGCCCCAGTCTTTGCTGATGTTGACATCGAGCTGCTGGTTGGTGTAGTCGGTGGCGGCTTTGTAGTCGACGTTGATGTCGACGATTTGCACCATGTCGGCCATCAGGGAGCCTACGGCGGAGGCTACGGTGCCTATACCGCCTGAAGCGGCGTTGGCGCCGTTCTGGTCGGTGCCCGAGACATTGTAGAACTGCCCCAGCAGCAGCAGTGAAACCGTCTGGTTGATCATGTCGCGTTCCGAGTTGCGGTCGATGTATGAGAAGACTTCGTCCTGCACGCTTTGGTCGGCATTGGGCAGACGGAGGTCAAAGTTGATGGTGGGCTCCTGGAGGGTGCCTGCGATGGAGATGATATCGTCGACCTGGATGTATTTCTGTGTGTTGTCGATGGTGGAAAGTGAGCCTGTGAGGGTGCTCAGGTTGGCGCGCTGTGAGTAGACAGCGCGGAGGTCGAAGCGGGCGTTGGGGAGCGAGCCGTTGAACGCTATATTGCTGCCGTTCTCGATGGAGAAGTTCTTCTCTATCAGCGAGAGCATACTGAGTTTCAGGTCGCCATCGATGATTTCGTAGCTGCCTGTGACGAAGGGGTCGAGGCTGTGGTCGAGGAGTATGTGGAGGTCGCCCGCCCCTGTGGCACCCACGGCGGCACGTAGTTCGGAGAAGTCCATAGGCAGGTTGAGCTGCAGGTCGGGGGTGATGGTGAGGTCGATGGTGATGTTAAGTGGGAGAGCTTGATTGCTTGTTTGTTTGGTTGTATGATTGCTTGAGTATTGGTTGTCGGAGACGAAGGTGATGTAGTTCTGGGTCTTTACATGCTTGAGGTTGGAGAGGGGCACTGTGAGGTTGCAGCCGGTGTTGGTGCGGGCAATGACATCGATGTCGAGGTCGTCGACAGGACCTGTGATGGTGGCATTGGCTGCGGCGAGCAGGGTGCCATAGAAGTCGTCGCCCCGCCGCTGGTCGAGCAGTAGCAGGTTGTCGGTGGCAATACCGAGGTCGAGCGTGATATTCTCCAGGTTGCTGTAGCGTATCTCGCCGTTGATGGTGGCCAGGTTGTTTCGCTGGTCGCGCAGAATGAAGTCGCCAAGCGAGATGGCGGCGTTGTTGAAGGTGATGTTGTCGTCGAAATAATAGGTCACTCCCGTGAGGTCGACCTTCAGCGCTCCGCCTTCAACCATAGCCTCGCCGAGGATGACGGGGTGGGAGAGGGTGCCCGAGATGTCGAAGTTGCCGTGCAGCACCCCTTCGAAGCGCGACGAGAAGGTCTTCAGGAAGGGAGCCGCGAGGGCCAGGTCGAAACTGTTGAAGCGGGCTGCGAGGTTCAGCGCGGGGTCTTTCTCACCGAGCCCTATCCAGCCGTTGGCGGCGATATGGTCGCTTCCGAGGTCGAGGTTCACGGTGCCCAGTTCGGCGTTCCATGTGCTGCGTACCGCTACGTCGCCCAAGGCCTGTTGGTTGACGATGCAGCTGTCGACCTTCAGGGCGGCGTTGAAGTAGGGGGTCTTGTTGAGTCCGTACATCTCGAAGTGGCCGCCGATTCTGCCCTCGACGTCGAGAGGCGTCTCTTGCAGCAGCACCTGGCAGAGGCCGCCGAGGTTGAAGCGGTGGAAGTCGAGGATCAGGCGGTCGTCGTCGCGTCCCCGTAGCGCCACTCCCGCCTCGATGCTCTGGTCGCCGCTCGCCAGGCTTATCCCCTCGCCAGTAATTCCCAGTTTCCCGTTCACATCATCCCTCTTGCACCTCACATCTTCCATCTCGATTCTCCAGCGGGTGTCGCCTATGTAGAAGTCGGGTCGCTCGACGGTGATTGCGCCGTCGGCCATACGCAGCATTAGGTCGCCGCGCGTGGGAGCCTGCTCTTCGCCCCAGAGGAGTTCGAGTATCGCATGTCGCGCATTGCTGCCGAGGCTTGCCTCGAGTCGGCGCAGCAGATTGATGGTGCCGATGTTGACCTCCTGCGACTCGAGGTCGATGATGTAGTTGGCTCCGGCGTTGCGGCTGCTGAGTCCGAAGTTGTCGAGCAGGATGGAACCGAGACGTATGGAGTCGCTGCGCAGCGCCAGTTTCAGCAGCTCGCGCTGGTTGTAGCTGCCGCTTAGGCGTGTGCCGGGGGCTATGTTGAGAGTGGAGCCCGCCTGCGGAAGCAGTTGACCTCGGTCGTTCCAGTTGGCGGTGAAGGTCAGTGTGCGGTCGGCTATCGAGGCCAGCTGCACGCTGTCGGGTGCGGTGACCAATGCCAGCTCTTCGGGCAGCACCTGCGAGGCGAAATGGCGCACCATCAGCGGCAGGTCGGCATAGTTGAAGTGGCCGCCTGCCGTAAGGCTCAGCGGGTCGCTCTCGACACGCAGCCGCTTGTATTCTCCGCGACTGCGCACCTCGAGGTCGACACTTCCGAGGTCTATGCTGCCCTTGGCCAGTTGTAGATGAGTCCCTGCAGCATTTACGCTGCCGTTGAGACTGTCGACAGTGTTGCCGCAAAGGTCAGCCCTGAGGTTTGTCGCTAGGTTAAACGGCAGGCCCGAAAGCAGGGAGTCGAGGGCGTAGAGTTCCACTCTTCCGTTGTACTTCTTTTCTCCCATGTCGGCGGCGCCCTCGGCGCTGAAGGCCAGCAGCGAGTCTCTGCAATTGGCTTCGATGTTGAGGATGCTGTCGGCCAGACGCGCTTTGACGAGTACGGGATTGACCTGACGACCCCGCAGCACGCTGTTCATCAGTTGCACCTCAAGCTCGCCGTTTTCGATTGAGAGTTGAGAATTTGAAGAGACTTCTGCCTCGCCGCTAAGGGCGAAGGCTGTGTGGCTGAGGTAGTCGCTGCCGAAGGGTGTGAGTCCGAGACCGTCGCTGCCGGCATCGAGCAGCAGCTTGTAGCCACCGGCTGTCGGTGTGGCGTCGGCGTCGGCGTGGAGGTTGCCGAGGGCGCAGACCATATTGAGATTGGCCGTCGAGTGGCGATGCAGTCCTCCTTCTACCGAGGCACCAAGGTCTATGTATCCGAGTTGGTCGAGACGCTGTGCGAGCTGCGGTGTGATGTATTGAGGCAGCATGGTGCGCAGGGTGGAGAGGTCGCTCTGCTCGAAGCGCAGGCCGAGGTGCGGGATGTCGACCTCCATGCTGTCGATTTTCTCAACCATACGCACTCTGCCCTCTAGGGCCAACTGCGAGGCGCGTCCGAAGTCGAGCCTCAGGCCGTCGGTGTGGAGGTCGTTGACGGTGCCGTGGGCAGTGCCGCAGGGGTTTATCTGGGCTTCGATGCCCCACAGCACAGGCGCCCAGTAGGCTACGTCGCTCATCGCAACCGAGGTGCCCTTGCGGATGTCGGCGCTGTGCATGACGGTGTTCAGATAGTCGTTCATCACCTCCCAACTGTCGTACTCAAGCAGGGCGTCGAGGGAGATATGGGTACGCGGGGTTTCGACAATGAGGTCGTTGACACGAATCTCCTGTGGCGACACATGCACGGCGGCGCTTATTTTGTCGACCTTGAAGCCGGAGCGTTCCTCGGTGGAGAGGGTGACGATGCGGGCGGTGACATTGTCGTTGACGACATGGACATCCTTGATGCGGGCACGTATGTCGAAGAACTCCATGTGCGGAATCTGCACGCCGTAGGGGTAGACAATCTTGCGTTTGTCGGGCAGGTCCATGCGGTAGTGGACGTGGTTGAGAATCACGGTTGCGGCCTTCACGGTGAAGGTCTCGCCGCGGTGCTCCTTCTTCACCTTGCCGTTGGAGTAGTGGTCGATGATGAACTGCAGGTTTGTGTAGGGCTTGGGGCGGGTGCTGTCGGAGATAGAGGCGAAATGGTAGTAGGCGTTGGCGAGATAGAGGCGTTGGAGCTCGAGGGTGCCGACATTGAGGCCGCCCTCTTTGATATTTCCACTCTTATATGGGAAGTGGCGGAACTTTAGTTTCATCGTCGCTGCGTCGAAGATTGTGTCGTCGTCGGGTGAGACGAGGAGTATGTTGTGTGCGGAGAGATGGTCCCAGGGTGTGACTTCGATGGAGCCTATGCGAACAGTGGCGCCCCACTCGCGCGAGAAATGCCTCCCTGCCGCTGCACCGATGTACGACTGCACCACCGAATAGTTTACTGCCGCCACTGCCACATAGATCAGCAGCAACAGTGCAACCAGCACCCTCCATATTATGTTCCACAATCTTCTCATCTTATCAGCAGTACTGTGCCTACCTCTGAGCGCATTGTCTCTGGACGGTCAATTGCTCGGAAGGTAAGCTTCCATACGTAGTTGCCTTGTTCGCAGAGCACCCCATCCGTTCGTCTGCCGTCCCACCCGGCAGCAGGATCGTTACTAACATATACCAGCAGTCCTTCTCGGTTGTAGATTCTCAACTCTGCTTCTGTCACTCCTTGTGTAATCATCACGAAGCGATTGTTCGCCTCCTCCGTCGGCGTGAAAGCATTGGCGGCAAACACTGCTACCCTAAGCATCGGCAGCAGTCGTATCGCAGTATCGTAGCATTGACCGTTGTATACCGTGAGTTCCAACTCCACGGTATCTCGGTCCTCTTCAGCCAGATTTTCAAGGATTATTTCGTCGGTGACATGGAACGATGTGTCGGCAAGAGGCAGTCCGCCTGCTGTCCAGCGACGTCGCCACACCTCAGGATCTCCTGGGTGTATGCTGCGCGGATGCACGGGAGTCAAATCCCACACCTCGAAGTCCATATCGTTGTATCGTAATGCCCCTGGACTGTAGCGGAAATCAGCTTCTGGTACAACCACTGGACGCAGCGTCACATCCGCCTCCACCGGGCATAGCGTTTGTTTGTGGTAGTCCACCACCGCGGTGTAGGTGGTATGAGGTTCCGTGGGGACCACGTCGAGGGTGTGCAATGCTGTTGCCGGGAAATCTGGTCCTAGTTCGTTGTTATGCTCCAAATTGGTGGCATTGAAGCGGCTATACGGTACATTGGTGTTCAAGAACAAACGATAGCTACCTTCGGCACACAGTATGCTGTCGCCCAGTTCCAGCATCGGTTTGGCCATCTGTGTAAGTCTGATGGCCATCACAGAGTCGCATGTGACTGTAAGTGAAGGCTTGGTGGGGTGGTGGAACACGTGTGTCTGCAACGTATCAGTCAGGTAATAGTGCAGGTGCTCCGAGGCTCCTTCTTCCAGCACACCGGCATAGTCGTCCACAACCTGCCCTCGCCAAGTGTATGGCGAATGCCAGCAGAATGTGTCGGCGGCTTCCTCATAAGTGGCATTGCGTATGGCGAGGTTAAGCCCGATGACGGAGTCGCAACCGCCGACGGTCGTAAGTGTGTCTACTGGACCGATTACCTGGCGGCTACCCACAACACCCACTTGTGTTATTGTGTCGCGGTAGAACCATTCTCCGTGGCGCCACTGCAGTGAGTCGCATGCGATGAAATAGTCAGTGTGGAAGTGGGTGTAGTCGATGGTGAGTGTGAGATGCCGTACCGAGTCGCAGATGATTGAGTATGGCGCAAGGTGTACTGTATAAGGAGCTAGATGTGCGCTTGGCAGTAGGGCACCGACACCCGTGGTGTCGAAGGTCGCTGTCTGCATTAGGTAGCGGTAGGGCTCGGACGATGTGGTGCGATAGAGGGTGTCGGGGGTGTGGAACCAGTAGAAGGAGTCGCAGGAGTGGACCATGTCGTAGGTTGCGGAGGTATCGCGTATTACGAGGGTCATCACCACCAACGAGTCAACATTCTCGGCTCCACGCAGGTGCACGCTGTCTTTTATCACCTGCCAACTGGTTCCTCGGACTCCTCCGCCTTCGTTGAAGACTGTCGTCAGCGGGGTGCCGTCGAGCATGTGTGTCCAGGTCATGGGCAGCGTGTTCTGGCAGATGACGGAGTCGATATATGTGCGGCGGTTGCACTGCAGGTGCAGTGTGCGCAGGCTGTCGCAGGAATATACAGCGTCGAGCAGGTGGGAATAGGTGCCCGTAGCCGTGTATAAACCATCTTCAAAGGTGTAGGTATCGCCGTCGTAGATGGTGTCGTAGTTGTGCTGATGATGTGTGGGATAGACTTTCAGATGCAGGGTCCGCACACTGTCGCAGGCATAGCTGGATGTCGAAAGCTGGAAGTTGTAGGTCCCGGTAGTGGTAAAGATGCTGTCCTCAAAGTGGTAACTGTGTGAGAGCCACTGTCCTGTCACCGAGGGCCAGAGACCGCTCTGCACCGTCCATTCTGCGTCACATATGGTGTCGCTATAGTGCATTATATATGACGGCAGTAGATGCAGGTGCAGCGAGGAGATGGAGTCGCACTGGTTGACCGACTGCAGGTTGTCTGAGAAAGAGGTGTCGGTGGCAGCCACCGAAGCGGGCACCAGGGTGTCGTTGGCGTGGTGGTAGCTGATGTTGTCCCAAGGTTGGTACATCGCTCTCTGCGGAGTACCCCATGTGTAGCTTTGGTTGGCGCAGAGGGTGTCGTAGAGGTGGTGGTCGTAGGTGGGATGCACCGTAAGCACCACGGTGGAGAGCGAGTCGCAGCCGATGGAGCTGAAGAGCGAATCAGTGTAGAGAATTGTGCCCGCCACAAGGTTGTGTGTCAATGCCGGGTTGGGAGTCAGCAGGCTGTCACTGAAGTAGTAGCTCTGGTTGTCGCAGATGGCTGCGGCCATGGTGTCGCGCTTGGTGTAGAGAGAGTTGTCGTATACATTTAGGTCCACCTTCATTATACTGTCACACGAGTGTACGGTGTAACGGTGTATGGTGTAGCGTCCTGTGGTGGTACCGGTCCCGAAAGCGGTATCACGCCAACTATATGGCAGCAGGAGGGTGCAGATATGGCGTGTGTCTAACGTATGGTATACTGGATGCACTGTCACCGTGTGGCTTACTGTCACTGTACAGCCAACACTGTCGAGGGCTGTTGCCGTAAAGGTATGGGTGCCCACGCCGTAGCTTGCACTGTCCATCACCAGTCGGTAGGTGTACATGCGGTGTGTGCCGATGTTGACACTGTCGGCGCAGAGGAACCCGTTGGAAGCCGATATCAGTGAAACCACTCTGTGGAGCAACAGCGTGTCTGGTGCTGCATTGTGGCAGCGTTCGGTCACTCCTGTTATCTCAAGTCCTGTGGGCGGGAACATCAGGTTCAGTGGTATGTCGAGGGTGTCGAGACAGCGGTCGTCGGCGATGCCGGTGATGAGCTGCACATTGTAGATACCTTCGCTGTCGTAGTGATGTCCTGCGTTGTATGTGTTGGCTGTGTCACCGTCACCGAAGAGCCAGCGGGCCGTTTCCACACCTTCACCCGTACCTACGGGCGTGACGCCGTCGGAAGAGATGGTGCTCTGGTTGACGAAGGTGACATCCCAACTGCAGGGTGCCAACTGCACCTCGTAGGTGGCCAGCGACAGCGGCAAACGTACGCCGGCGAAAGCACTCATGGTGAAGTAGCAGGTGGGATTGTCAATGAAAGCATTGTCGCACAGATAGGTGATATAGTTGTTCGACGGCACAATTATGCTCTGTTGTGTCGAAATGGTGCTGTCGCTAGCCGAGGTGTACCAGCGGTAGTTGAAACCACTTGGAGCCGTCAGTTCATTCTCCGTCACTACTCCGCATTCCGACGTATGGATGCTCTTGCGCATGCATTCCAGGGTGAAGTAAGCATAGCCGTAGTGAGAACCCTCATTGCAGTCGCGTGTTGTGAGACGAATATATACCGTCTGGCCGGAGTAGGGTGTCATGTCGAGACCCACAGTTGTCCAGTCTTTCCATAGCACGCTGTTAGCGGCGAAGTTCCAACCCATCTGCCAGTTGGCTATAAAGTCGGCACGGGCGCATACGGAGTCTATAACTTGCATATTGCTGTCGAGCAGCTCCAGGCTGAATCGTGGCTGGTCTGAGGCAGCGTGGTCGGGGTCTTGCAACACGGCGGCATAGCGCATTATGAGCAGGTCGAAGTCGCGTGTGTCGACACTGAGTCCGTAGACGAGGCTCTCTGCCTCGGGATTATTGCTGTTGAAGGTCCAGTTGCCGAGACGCACGCTGGCCACGGCACCTGTTGGTATTGTGGCCAACTGTCCGCCGGTGCGTGGGTCGCGTTCGTCGAGGTCGTAATGCACAGTATGGCGGCTCTGGGCCGACGCATAGCCGTAGTCTATCACGCCGGTGTTGGCATAGGGATTGTTGTAGGTGCCGTAGAAACAGGAGGTATAGGCAGCCGCGAGATTGGTGGGGTCTATACAGCCGGTTCCGCCAGCGGGGGTAAAGACACGCACTGTGTCGTAGTAGTTGTTAGTGCAGTAGTCTGTGCTTTGGTCGCAAACGGCACTGAAGGCGAAGCGGTAGTTTGTCAGTGGCTCCAAGCCTCCTATTGTTGCCTGGCTCCACGAGCCGAAGCTACTCACCGCCAGCTGGCTGCCCGTTACAGTCCAAGGACTGCTGTCATCGGGTATCACTGTCACGTTGATTGTGGGTGTACCTGTCTGACGCCAACGTAGGGTTACCTGCTGTGCCTCCACCTGTGCCACTGTCATACTGTTGGCTCCGCATTCGGCCACATGCAGATCGTCAATCCAAAGGCGATTCAGACCGTCGCTACCTTCGCAACGCAGTGCCACGAACCATGCGCCATCGGGAGCGTCACGCAGGTCTACCATTTTGCGCTCCCATGTGTTAGCGTTGCCCACCGTGAGGCTTTGCAAGGGGTAGAAACTCTCGGCGTTGGCGGTATTGAATATTACGCCTACCTCCAGACGACTCGTGCTAGGATTGCTGCTGTTGAGCCAGAGGCTAAGTGAAAGGCCGTTGAGCGAGTCGAGTCCAAGGTCGGGCAGGATGGCTACCACCGAGTGGCCTATCGTGGCATTCATATATAGTGACTTCGCCGTCGTGTGGCTGCGGGTGCTCACAACCTTGACTTCCTGAGCCGATGTCATTGCTGTGGGCGACCGCCAGCCTGCGGGCAGGGAACCAGTGGTCTGGTTGTCGAAGGGCTCGCACCATCCCAGTGGCGGCGGTGCTGGCAGCGTGGCGATAGTCAGTGGCGCACTGCAAGTAACTTCTCCACTGTCGCAAAGCATGTATATGTCATATGTGGTGCCGTTGGCTAGGGTCAGCTCCATGGGCAGGGTGGTAACATGTACCGTAGTACCACTGCCTTGGACGAAGCCAGTAGATCCGTATTCTATCCATTCTGTCGACTCCCCGTTGCCGCAATCGATGCTCACTTTGTTGTGGCGCACCAGCCTCACGCTACCGCTAAGAGGCGTGAAGCAATGCTGAAGCGAGATGTCGGTCAATGTGGCGTTGTCACTGCCTGTAACCGGCAGCAGCTTAAAAGCGAGGAAACGACCGCCGTCTGTGTAGGCCGATAAGGGCACCGAGTAGATTGTGGCTGTGCCGCCGCTGATAGTAATAGTGTCGATGGGACAGAATGTGCTGTCGACATTGCGCCAGCGTAGTGTACCTACCACTACATCTATCGTGTTACGGTTTGTGGTGCCGTAGAAACGCATCTTCAAGCCGGCGATGTCGGCATCGGCCAGTTCGGGTCCGCGCCATATTGGTGCGTTGGCTGAGAGTGTAGCATTGAGGCTGCAAAGGGGTGTCTGCGACAGGTGGGTGGTTGCCACTTCAGATGCGGGATAGCACGATGCCTCGAGGCTGTCGGCCCTCAGGCTGAAACTGTACATTGCATCATCGTCCAACCCTGTGATAAGCCACGGAAGAGAGTCGGCACGTACCACAGTCTCTTGGTTGCCGCTGATGCATGATATGTAACATGGTCGAGTGTTGAATGCACTCATCCCGTGTGGAAGAGCAAGCACCGTGTTGTGCGTGGTAAGCAGATAGTCGGCAAAGGGTACCGTTTGCAAAGCTACGGTGTCCATATATACTTGTGTGGGAGCGTTGCCCGAGGCCAGGAAAGCGATATAATAGCCTGTGCCTGTATAATCGGCAAAGCTCATCGTGTGTTGTACGAAATCGTTGCTGGTTTCCGTCAGCGTCGCTACAGCTGTGAATGTCGATGCGTCAGTGGCATCGGTCATTACTCCGATTGCCAGAGCCGATCCCGTCTGAGCTATGCGGTAGCTGATGCGTGCAAACAGCAGGTTCACGCTGTCGATATTGATGATGGGCATCACAATGTAGCGGCTCCCGCCGATACCATTGAGTGTGCGCCAGCCCGCAGGCAGAGCACCGCTACCGTCCGACGTCGTCTCTCCGGTGTTCACACTGCCGAAGCCAATCCCGCCCAACTGCGCACAGTATGGAGCGGAAATGCGTACACCTGTGAGTATGTTAACTGGTGGTATGCAACTCTCGGTAGCACTATCACACTGGTAGTTGAACGAGTAATAGGTGTTCATGTCCAGACCAGTTAACACGTATGTCTGGCTGCTGACATGTACCAGAATGTCGTTGTGTCCAGTGGCACTGCATCGTATCCAGTATTCTATGCCAGACTCCTGCTGGGTGAATGTCACCTCGTCATAGGCCGTAAGTTCAGCCGTGGGCAGCGGACAGATGTGCAGATACACCTTCTGCAGTTCGCCACCGTGGAATGAGATATAGTGGCGGTTGCCGATAAGTGTTGCATAATCTTGCAAGTGCACCACGTGCTCTTCCCACACGCTGCTCTGCACTGTCGCAAGAGGTACGAAAGCCGATGTGTCGTCCAGTGTCGGCTGTACGCCGAGCAATATTGTACCGCGCGAGACGAAGGTGACATATACATCGCCCATGGTGTCGATAATCAAGCGTGGCATGGTGCGGCTGTTACCCAGAGTGTACCATCCGTCCGATTCTGAGCTGTAGGCGTCGCAATACGGGGCCGATATGTCGAGGTGCGTACGCAGCAGGATCGGTTGATCGCAAGTGGAGGCACCCGCCGCGTCGAGCAGATAGAAGTTGTACTGCGTGTACATCGATAGACCTGTGACCACGTATGGAGATGACTGTATGTGCAGCACTGTGCCGTTGCCTTGAGCAACTCCCAACGGACAAACCTCGAGCCAGAAGTCGGGGTTTTGCCCTATAGGTGTTCTGACCTCAATCTCGCTACTGCTCAGCACGTGATACGAGGGCTTTGGCACTTTCAGCACCACGAGATCTGTTACCGAGGCGTCGCTGCTCTCGTATCGGAAAGCAATGTAGCGGTGTGTTGCTGCCAATGTGTATTGGTTCAGGTGGATAGTCTGGTCACTATATGCAGCGGTGTTTATGGTTGCCAGCGGCAGGAACGATGCAGTGTCGTCCAATGCGCTCATCAGTCCTATGGTAATGGTGCCACGCGAGGTGAAATACAAATGCAGGCTGTCGAGGCTGCCAATTAACACGTATGGCATCACTCTATATCGTCCGTCGTAGTTCCACCCAGTGGGTTGCGAGGTGAGGTTGGTGCAGTAGGGCACATTGATGTCGAGATACGTGCGTAGGGTTACCGGCGGCGCGCAGGTGGTGCCGGTTACGTTGTCGATGACATAGAGGTCGTATTCGGTGTAGGGTGAGAGTCCTGTTATGATGTAGTGTGTCGAGTCCACATGAACTGCAGTCCCCGAACCCTGCGAAGCACCATGGACAACCACCCTCAGCCAATAGTCGGCTGTATAGCCGTCGGGGAGCGTGGCCTCTATCTCGTGGCTGTTTAGGACGTGGAACAGGGGCTGGGGAATGCTTTGCAATGTCAGTTGTTGCAGGTAGCCAGTGGCCCCCTCGAAGCGCAGGGCTACGAAGCGTCCTGTGTCGGCATAACTATAAAGGTCTATTGCCGACCGCTGCCAGATGTTTGGTTCGTCGGGATAGAGGGTGTCAATCGGTGTGAAGGTCGAGGGTGTTTGGTATTCGGTGAGCACTCCTATCACCAGCCGTCCAGCCGCTGCGGTGCGCCAGGTCACCAACAGCGTGGTGGTGTTCACCGCCACATCAACCTCAGGCAAATATAGCAAGGTACCGGCACTGAGTGTACGGCTGCTGTTGATGCAGTAGGATAGAGCGGTGGATGCAGGTAGGGAGGTGAAACGGTAGGGCGTGCAGAAGCGTACGCCGCCGGTGTCGTAAAGGTAAATCTGGTAGGTAGTGTTGGCTGCTGTGGGGCTGAGAAGCACGTGACAGCTGTCTGATGCCACCATAGTGCCGCTGCCAGGAGTGAAGCCTTGCGGACCCCACTCGACGAGGTAGTGTCTGTTACCGGCAGTGTTGTCCCAATAGACATGTTGTAAGTGGCAGCTGGTGCGGGTGTAACGCAGTGCATCGGGACGTGCATAGTCGGTTATCTGCAGATGGTCGAGATATATGTTCCTGGTGCCCGACGTGGATAATGCACGTATGGCCAGACGGCTGCCGCTGTTCGCTGGCAGCACTATGTTGTGGCTCTGCACTACAGAGTTGTTCTGCAGAGTGGCTAGGACCGTGAAGTTGCCGTCGTCGTCAATGGACCCTAATTCAACGGTGCTGCTGCCTATGTCGGACGAGGAGCCGAGCTTGACCTGCAGCCAGACATGGAGTCCTCCCAGTGTGCGCCCTACGGGCAACAGCGGCAGCGATACGATGCAGCCTGTCGGTGTAGCTTGCAAGTGGTAGAAGGTGCTGTCAGAGCCTACCGAACGCTGACGTGGGTATGTGGCCGAGTTGCGCGTTGTTACTGTCCAGCCGTAAGGATGGAGGCCGCTGCCGTCGAACTCTTCGCAGTAGGGGATGGTGTGGCGGTAGCCGTACGTAGCGCTCACGGGTGTACAACTCATGCCACTCTGGCAGAGGGCGCGGAGGGTGAAGCTGTAGTTGCTGTCGGACGAGAAGGTTAGCGCGCTGAGTGGCGGGTTGCCGCTAAGGCTGTCGTAACGCGTGGAACCGTCGTCTTCGTTGATGGTTGTCAGAATGTACCCTGTAGGAGTGCCGAGGGCCGTGATGGAGAGCACTGCCCCTTCGGCCGAGAGGCCAGTGACAGCGCATTCGGTGAAGCCAAGGTCGTCGAGATACAAATGGTAGCTGCCGCTGCCTGGGGCAAAGCGCAAGGCCACGTACCGCGTGGCGGGGTTGCTGATATCGACATAGTAGCGCTGCCAGGTGTCGAGAGCTTCGACGGTAACAGATCCAACTGAAGTGAAAGAGGAGAGGTCGTTGGTTGTATCGACGAGTCCTATCTGTAGACGTCCGCCAGCGGCGGCATCGGCATTGGTGCAGTAGACTTGGAAGCCCACCACGGCATGGGTACAGCCATCAGGCAACGGCTGCAGAACCATGGAGACAGGCGAGGATGACGAGGCATAGAAGTCGAGACTGCGATTACCGCTGTAGGAATAGTTCGATGTGGTGCGAGGATAAGAGGTCGATGACCGGCGCCATTCGGCAGGGAAGGCGTTGGTGCCGTAGTTATCGAAATCATAGCACACAGGGAAACCCACCATCGGAGCCGCAGGCTGTTGGTGGCTTATGCTGCCACCGCTGCTACTGCCGGTTCCGACATCATAGGTGTGCTCGCAGCTGCACTGCACCGAGAAGGTGAAGTTGTAGCTCTGGTTCGGGTTCAGTCCTGTGATGGTAAAAGGCGACGTGGTGGCATAATAGCTGCCGCCGTTCCAGTAGACCCACACTCCCTCAGCGCTGTAGCCGTTCCATGTAAAGGTGGCCGAGGTGGGTGTTGTAGACACTATAGTGGGGTTGTCGGCCATGCAGTGTTTCACGCAGAGCTCGTCGATGCGAACCCACGCCGACGCAGTGCTGCTGGCACTATGTAAAAGGCGCAGGGTCAGTATTCCTGTTGCAAGCGCCGATGCGGGCACCGATATACGTTGGTACACCCAGCTGTTAGAGCTAAAGTTGCCAAGGTTGATTGTTGTCAGCGCTGTGAAGTCGCTGCTGTCATTAAGGTTCTGCATGGTACCTATCTGCAGCACCCCGGCTCCACTGTACATCATCCAGAACTCGATCCACACCTCAGTTATATCTCCACAGATGCCGGCTGTATCTATCTGTGGCATGGTCACCGAGGTGAACGCCGAAGCCTCAGTGCCCAGGTTCAGTTGCAGTGACCGTCCACTGTAGCCCGACGAGGAGGAGCCAACGCTTCCGCCTATATTATGCGTGTACCAGCCCGAAGGGAAGCTGCTGCTGTTGAAGTTCTGGCAGTAGGGCAGTCCCGACGGCAGAGGCAGCGTGGCCTGCGTGGCTGTAAGTTTGTGGCAACTGAAATCATTGCCGTCGCCGCACAGTGGCCATAGTTCCATTGTGTATTCGGTAGCTGGATTTAGGCCCGTGATAGTGTGGCTGCCACCGGTGGCGACAACAGTCTGGTGTCCGCTGCTGTAGCCTGTGCGGTACCACTCTATTCTTACTTGTCCACCACCGCTCCATCGTACCTCCATCGAGTTACTCCGCGGATTCTCTATCGTCATTGTCGGCATCGGACAGCTTTGCACCATCACCAGATCGACATACATATAGCGGCTGCCGCTCGTCGTCGTATGCCTAATGGCTACATACCTGTGCCCGGCTGGAGCCCCGGCAAGCGAAACCTCATAACGCCGCCAGCCGCTACTCTCCACAGTCCACTGGCCGCGTGAGACGAATGTGGCAGGGTCGTTGGGGTTGCTCATTGTTCCGGCCTGCACAACACTGCCGGTGTTGCTGCTGTAGGCATAGAACGAGAGATACTGTCCGGCGAGGTTGGTCCCCTCAAACATTGGCGACACCGCCGTGGTGCTGTTCCCCGCCGTGGTGTAGAATCGCAAAGCCCGCGAACCTTCATACACGGTGCCTGTACTGCTCACAGGATAGCTGGCTCCCGGCATACGGTGCCACCCATAAGGCAGCGATGTGGATGCATCATAACTCTCCATCCCGCAACACAGGGGCGCTGTGGTGGGCTCCTCGAGGGTGTGTGTTGCCACCGTCAGCTGCTGGCAGCTCAATGTCTGCCATTGGCCAATGGCCACTATGGTGAAAATATAGTCGCTGTTGGCATTGAGTCCGTCAATGGTGCAGCTGTGGCCTGTAGCCGTGGTGTCGCCGCCGCTCCAGTGGATCTGTACCGTCGTCGCTCCTTCCCACTCTATCCTCACGCTGTGGTTCGTTACTTCGCTGGTAGTCACTCCCGCCACCATCTCCTCTGCCAGCGCCAGGTTGTCGATATACACAGTCCGCGATGCCGACGGCGACACATAACGCAGCGCCACTATTCTTCCGCTGCCTGTGTAGTTGCCAAGGTTCAGCAGATATGTCTGTGCCGACGAGGTGGGGTGTATGGTGGCCAGTGGCGTGAATGTCGCTGCATTGCTGCGATCGGTCATGATACCGGCTTCCACCGTGCTCTGTTCCGGACTGCTTGATGTACAGAAAGCCTCGAATCGCAAAATCAGCGGCGTCTGGTTGAAGTCCACCACCGCCGTCGGCAACGCCACCATTGTGCTGCTGCTCGACGTGGAACTCATCTGCAGACGGTTCGACGAGTTGTACCAACTCACCGTAGGTTGCCCTGCAACAGCCGTCCAGCCCACAGGCAGGCTCCCTGTCGAAGTGCTGGTAAAGTTCTCGCACCAACCACCTGTCACATCGGCACCGAGGGTGATGAAGGTGCCGTCGTCGGCCGGACAGCTTTGGGCGGATATGTCATTGATGGCTGTCAGATTGTAACTATAGCTCGTCCCGGCGGTAAGACCAGTTAGCGTCACACTGTTCACTCCGCTAACTACCACTTCGCCGTTCTGGCCGCCGCCCTGATATACTACCGACACGCTGTCGACCACGCCCTCAGTGTTCCATGTGATGGTGGCTGTAGTGGCCGTAACGTCGGTAACGCTGAACGACGTGACACTCCCTCGGCTCAGCCTCAGTTTGGTCACCGTCTGGCTGCCACTCACCCGTTTCAACGCTATGTAGTGGCCCGACGCTTCCTGGCCAGACAGCGACACACTGTGGCGCGTCGTGGTCGAGGTCGCCGAGATGGTACTCCCCACTTGGGTGAATGTCGATGCATTCCCTTCGGCACTCATCAGGCCTACCTGCATCGTGCCGCTGCCACTCACCTCGAAACTAACCAGTAGTCCTGTGTAGTCAGACTCCTCCAAATAAGGCAGGTTCCACTGTGCCGTGCTGCTCGTTAGACTCACCGTTCCGTTGTGGCAGTAGTCGGCCGTCAGGGCCCCGGTATTGGTCACAAACCATCCGCCATAAATCCAGCAGCCCTGCATGCCGTCTTCGGTGCAGCGGATATAGTAGTCGTAGGTCGACCCTTGGTCCAGTCCGTTTAGCACCAGCGGGCTGGTAGCTGAGGTTACGGTCTGTGTGTTGGCGGTACCGCGTTTGCGGTACTGTATGTCTACGCTGTCACAGTCCGACGTCCATGCTATCGTGGCGCCGTTGGCTCTTTCATCGTATGCGCTCATTCCGCTCACCCCGCAGCTCGACACCTCGAGGTCGTCCACCCACGCCGACCGCTCGCCACTGCTGCTATGGCTGTAGCGAAGCGCCAGTCGCCGTCCGGTACCGATGGCTGCTACGTTCACTGCGAAACGCTGCCATTCGCTACTCGGCACCGTCACCGACCCGTAGGACACAAAACTCGACGCATTGCCGCCCCCGTCCACACTGCCCACCTCGATGCTTCCGCTGGCAGAACCGTAGGTGGCAAAACTCACCACGACGGCACCCGTATCGCTGAACGGAGGCAGGATGGCCAGCGAATAGTAGCCACCAGCCACGCTGCCGGCGGCACTCAGTTGCAAACTGCGCGAGCCACTATGGTGCTGCGTGTTGTCGAGTCGCGGTGTGCTGTTGTAACTCTTGCCCGCCACCCAGTCGGTGGGCAGCATGCCTGTCATCTCGAAATCGGTGCAGTAGGGCAGAGGGTATTCCTGTGTGAAGGTGTTGAAACTTACAATACCGGCATTACAGGCATCGTCACAGGCTCCGCTCACCGTGTAGCTGTAGTAGCCGCCAGGTTCCAGTCCGCTGATGGTGTATTGCCGTTTCCCGTTGACAAGAGTGCCGTCAGTAGGTCCGACGAAGATTGAGCTTCCACTCGCCGGCTCTATCCTTATGTTGCCTATCCACTCAGGCACGTCCCACTCGATGGTGGCTGTGGTCGATGTGTAGTTTGCAAGCCCCACGCCGGTCACTATGCAGCGTCCGATGTCGAAATCGTCCACCGTTATCGTTCCGCCGCCGAAGGCGCGCAACACAAGGTAGCGCGCATTGCCGGTATAGCTGTTCAGCATCTTGGTAACACGGTGCCAACTGCCGACAGCCGAAGGTATCACAGTATCAATAGGAGTCAGTTCCGATGCCTCCTCGGGATAGTTGGTCACGCATACCTCAAGCCTGCTTGCAGCACTGCTGGCATACATCTGCGTAGTGAACATAAGGTTGCCGATAGGTACGACAGTACCGTCGGTGAGGGCTATTATAGGTAATACAGAACCAGCGCCTCCGCTGTTGAGCTGCAGTGTGCCGCTGCCGAATACATCACAGTACATTAGTCCCAGGTGCGGACCGGCCAATGTGGTGCCGCTCACACTCTGGCTCACTCCGGGCTCCGTCTCGCCGTAGCACTGCGGCGTCAAAGTCAGTGTATAGGTGGTCGACGGAGTCAACCCCGTGATACGGTAAGGACTGCTGACGTCGTTGAAGGTCAGCGGACTGCCGCCTCCTAATGGAGTCACCGTCAGGTTGGCGGTACCCTGCCCGACACTCGTCCAGTGCAGCGTCAACTCGTCGCTGGCGCGGTGACTCACCCACAGGTCGCTTACCGAGCAGCGCTCAACCATCATCTCATCGATGAATATTTTGTGTGCCGTACCCGTCTGCATAGGCTGCGACATCAGGAACGTCAGCCTGTCGCCCGTGCCGCTGTAACCGCTGAAATCGACAGTGTAGGTGGTCCACACGTTCGACGTTGTAATCTCAATGACCTGTATCGTGTCGAACTCGAAGTTCGTCATGTAGTTCTCGCTTGCGCTGCTGCACACACCCACTGCTATCACAGCCCTCTCACCGTTGCCCATCTGGTTGGCGCGCATCTTCAACGTCATGCGGATGCCGCTGGCCGGCTGGCTCAGCTTGCGTGCCCTAAGAACCGTGCGGTGAACCGTCGACTGCGTGCTGCCACATGAAATCATCAGTGCTCCGCTACCCTCCGAAACGGGCGAACTCACGATATGTGCCTTCATGGCGGGCTCGTCGAAGTTCTCCCATCGCTCCCAACATGTCGGAAGCGAGTCTGTGGTGTTGAAATTCTCATATAGTGGCAACCCCACGGGAGGACAGTTGTCTTGTCCCGAGGCTTCATTCGGTAGCCATATAACCCCAATCAGGGTTGCGGTTAGTATGAAGATGCGTTTTAAATACGCTGATATATAGTTTTTTCTACTCATTAGTGTATAGTATATGCAATCTGCAAAGATACACATAATTTATAAATAATAAACAATAAATATTCAAAAATTGCTAATTTGTTGCTTGAAGATTGCCGTCGGGTAGCCGACGGGTGGCTCTGTTCTTCGGTTGTTCTTCGATTGTTCTTCGGTCGTTCTTCGGTGGATGACCGAAGAAATACCGAGGAAACACCGAAGAAATGAGGGCGTTAGCACGGAGTTGTATAATTTTGCCTACTTGATAGATTCTCTTGAAGTGTAATATGTTGATATACAATGCTATATATTGATATTGTGCTATTTTTGCCTATTTTGGCATTTGAGGGTGTATATTTTTGTTTACTTTGCGTGGTACTATACTCAACAGGCAGACCTGTATACGAGTTGTATTTGAAAATTTTTTTGATTATTTATTACTGAATTACAGTAGTTTGTATTTGTAAAATAAATTTTTTTGAAAAAATATTTTGCCAGTAATGAAAAAGGTTGTACTTTTGCAGCCGTTTTCGTCCAAAACGGAACGCGAGGAATTTGAAATGATGAGAAGATAGAGATAGCGTGTGTCAATCATTATATATAAGGTATGATGAGGACACGAAGACGAGTCAATAGGTAAAGAGAACAATTCTTACAATGAAGAGTTTGATCCTGGCTCAGGATGAACGCTAG